>Ga0008648_10000315_pt1 | contig 18436 bp, 10 predicted proteins | sample SaaInlV_100m_DNA_4_FD_59171 | JGI IMG/M metagenome (GOLD analysis project Ga0008648, IMG submission 59171) | Marine microbial communities from expanding oxygen minimum zones in the Saanich Inlet - SI037_S2LV_100m_DNA | ecosystem: Environmental > Aquatic > Marine > Intertidal zone ...
GAGACCGGAAGGCTCTGGTATTCGACTCCAGAGACTGTTCCGCTGAAGGCGGCTTGCAACTGCAAGAAGACTCCCAGTTGCTGATCTCGAAACCAGTACCCCGAGAGCCCGATCCCGGTGTCCTCGACACGGGACTTCGGTTCGAAGACCTGAAAGACCGCCGCCTGCTCACCACCCGGAACAGGAAGTACCATGCAACCCGGCAGTCCTACGCTGGCGATCAGCAGGAAATACACCCAGCAGGGGACTAATGGTGTGGATTTCCTCGCTGCCATGACGGCTCTCCTTCGGGAACGTGCCCATCTAGAACGAACTCTTGGCCAGGATCGTGCCCCGACTGGAGCAGGGTCGCAAGAGCAGTATCCCGGTTCCTCTTCGCCACTCGACCCGGGAATGCCCCGTAGTCGTCAGTCTCCCGTTCCAACCTCCATTTCCTCGGGTATCCTCTTTCGCTGGAGGGGTGAGATGTCGATTCTCGATACCGATGTCGGACAGTGCTGGAATCGAGGGCGGCAACGACTCGGTCTTCCCGAGAGCGCCACTCCATTACTCGATCAACTCCACCTCCCCTTCGTCAAATCGCTACAGCAATGGCACCAGCGAAAATCTGCGCCAGTAGTGATCGGCCTGCAGGGATGTCAGGGAGCGGGCAAGAGCACCCTGTGTGAACTGGTGGTGCCGCTGGCCCAGGATCTGTTCGATCTGAAGGTCGCCATCGTTGCGCTCGATGATGTTTATCTTCCGCTCCAGCAAAGACAGCAGCTGGCACAGCAAAGACACCCCCTGTGGATCACACGAGGAGTCCCGGGAACCCACGACACCGAGCTCGCCTGCGAGATCATCGGTGCACTGGCCGATCCGGCCGGCGCAGCGGCCACTATTCCCCACTTCGACAAGGGAATCGATGACCGACTGCCGACGACCCAGTCGAGCCGGATCACCGGCCCCTACGATGTGGTGATCTTCGAGGGATGGTGTACCGGGCTCGGTGCCTGCGCCGAGTTTGACTGGGAAACCCCCATCAATGATCTCGAAAGATCTGAAGATGCCGACATGGTGTGGCGGAAGCGGATCCGCGATCAACTGGCCGGCCCCTACCAGCAGTTGTTTGGTCTCTTCGACCACCTGGCAATCCTCAAGGTCCCCTCTTGGGAAACGGTTTCCCTCTGGCGTGGCCAGCAGGAGGCTCGCCTGAGAGCAGACCGGGGCCACGACGCCAGCCGCTCGATGGATGCTGCTGCACTACAGAGATTTCTCGATCACTACGAAAGATTGACCCGTTGGACCATCGAGACCCTGCCTGCGGTGGCGGATTTCGTGGCCGACATCGCCGAGGATCGATCGATCGTATCGATCCAGACCAACCAGAAAACTCCTGGATGGAACCTTTGAATCCATCTCTGAAAAGAGCAGAGCCGATGAATGAGAAGCGCACCACTGATCCGATCGTTGCCGTGAATTCGTTGGCCATCTCGTTGCGTGGCCTGCTGTGGCTGGCGATTTCGTGGTCGATCACGACCGGAGCATCGGCCCAGGAACTGACATGGACCGAGTTGTTTGATGGCCACAGCCTGGCGGGCTGGAGTGGCGATTCGAAGTTGTGGCAAGTCGAAGATGGAGTGATCGTCGGCGAGGGCCCGGCAGGAGGTCCGGTGCCCCGGAGCGACTACTTGTGGCACGAGTCGACCTGGAATGACTTCGTACTGGAGGCTCACTTTCGCCTCCAGGGCGGCAACAGCGGCATCCAGTACCGCAGCCGGCGCGCTGCCGATGGCGAGGCGATCGGATACCAGGCAGACCTCGACGCCGCCAATCAATACTCGGGGATGCTCTACGAATCGCGCGGTCGAGGGATTGCAGTGCCGCGCGGTGAAGTGGCCACCTTGGCGGCGGATGGCACTCGCGATGTGATCGGTTTCCATCCCGATGCCGAGAGCGCCATCGAACGCCTCTCCGATGGCAACTGGCACCAGATGCGGATCATCGCCCACGGCTCATCGATTCGACATGAGATCGATGGTACCCCCGTCTGTGCCTTCACCGATGGATCCACCGAGGCGGTGACCGGCGGCCAGATCGGACTGCAGATTCATGGCGGTGGACCGATGAAGGTCGAATGGAAATCGATCCGGGCGCGCCAATGGCAGCCGCTGGACGGCGACCCGGTGCTCGATTGTGCTCGAATCACCCGACCGCTGGAGGCTCAACCGCCCCGCTGGATCTGGGCCGAGGGCAAGAGAGACGACGATGTACAGGTCGAACTGGTCCGCAGTTTTGTCGTCGAGCAGCCGGTCGAGGCGTCGCTGACGATGAGTGGCGATAACCACTTCGTCGCATTCCTCGACGGGGTTCAGATCCTCAAGGGCGATGACTGGGCGAAGCCTGCTCGCACCATCATCGAGAAGTTGATCGAGGGAACTCACCAGTTGCGGATCCTCTGCACCAATGATGGGGGTCCTGCAGCACTGGCGGGAGTGCTCGCCTGGACCCGAGATGATGGAACCGTGGTCTCCATCGTCACCGACTCGCAGTGGCGTCACCTCGAGGATGGAACCGAGAAGCCGGTGCGAATCCTCGGAGATGTGGGCGCCGGCACCGCTCCCTGGGGAGATATCGGCCTCACCCCCGGCGGATCGGTCACTCGCTGGAGCCTTCCCCAGGGGTTTCAAGCGGAGATTCTCCACCATGTCGACAAGGCCGATGGCTCCTGGGTGTGTATCGCCAGCGAAGGTCCGGGGAAGTTCATCGCATCTCCGCAACGGGGGGTGCTGAAGCGAGTGGTCATCGACGAAGCGGGAGTGACCGTCACCGATTGTGCGGCCCTTGGCGATGCCCAGGGATTGTTGCTGGTCGATGGAGATCTGTGGGTTCATGTCCACGGTCACCGCAAGGATCGGGGTGGATTATGGATCCTCTCCGATCCCGATGGAGACGGCTTCTACGATCAGGAGAAGCGCCTGTCGGCGATGGGGCCCGGTGGCGAACATGGCGTTCACGCGCTGGTGCGCGGTCCCGATGGAGATGTCTGGACCGTGGTCGGCAATCACATCGATGTACCGGAGTCGCTGTTGACTCGCGATCGCTACCGTCACTGGCAAGAGGATCTGATCCTGCCGCGACTGTGGGATCCCAATGGTCATGCCGTCGGGCACCTCGCTCCTGCCGGACAGGTGCTTCGCATCGATCCAAAGACCCTCGAGTGGGAGCGCGTCGCGGGAGGCTTTCGCAACTCCTATGACCTGGCGTTCCACCACGACGGATCGCTCTTCACCTACGATGCCGACATGGAATGGGATGTGGGCACTCCCTGGTACCGTTCACCGAGAGTGGTCGAGGTGGTCTCCGGTGGTGAGGCGGGCTGGCGCGGCGGCGACGGCAAGTGGCCCGATGGTATTCCCGACGCGGTGATGCCATCGGTCGAGACCGACCTCTCCTCCCCGACTGGAGTCTCCTCCGGACTCGAAGGGAACTTTCCCGGCCGCTGGCGCCATGCCATCTACATCGCAGACTGGGCCTACGGTCGCATCCTGGCCTACTTCCCACAGGAGCACGGCGCCGGCTGGCGAGGCCGCGCAGAACCGTTCGCCGCGGCTGCCGCATTCAATGTCGCCGACATGGTGTTCGGTGACGACGGCGCCCTCTACGGAGTCACCGGTGGACGCGGCACCGCCAGCACCCTCTTTCGTATCCGGGCGGAAGGTGACGATCGTGATCCGATGGCACCCCCCACCACCGATCGGGGTCGCCAGGCCAGGGCACTCAAGAAACAGCTGGAAGCGGGACATCTACAACCGGACGAGGATCTGTTGACCCTCAGCTGGAGTCACCTGTCGCATCGAGACGTGGCGATCGGATATGCCGCTCGCGTGGCCATCGAACAGTTCCCCCCCTCTCGCTGGAGAGAGTGGGCTCTCGACCCCGCATCCAGTGCCGGATCGATCGGTCTGTTGACGCTGGCTCGAGTCGGGGAGGAGATCGACCGAGACCCCCTGCTCGAACGATTGTGCGACCTCCCTCCGGCGAATGACCGACGCCAACTACTCGAAGAGCTGCGCGTCGTCACCGTCGCCATCGCCCGTCTGGGTGACCCTGCAGGAGCGACCCGCCAGCGACTGCTGGCGCGCTTTGACAACAACTTCCCCAGTCCAGATCTGGCCGAAAATCGCCTCCGAGGAGATCTGCTGGTGCGCCTTTCCGCGCCCGCTTTGACCGCGCGCATCCTCGACTGGATGGACGCCGAAGCGGATGCGGCAGAGGGACTGGCGGCCCTGCGGCTGCTGCGATTCATGAAGCCGGACGAAGCCCAGCAACTACGCATCTCCGCGGCGTTGAAGCGAATCCGCGGCCGCAGCGGAGGCAACAGTTTGCGTGGCTTTGCCGATCAGATGGTACGACAACTCGATGATGGTTCTGGAGTGCTGTCGCCCCCCCCACAGGAAGCACCGGTTCTTCCCGATCCAGTGACCCACTGGACCGAAACCACGCTGCTCGCTGCAGTGCGCCAGCCGGGCGGCGATGCCAAGCGTGGTCAACTCGCCTTCGAGAAGGCGCTCTGTAGCCGCTGCCATCGTTTTCAACAGCTGGGCGGTGGTGCCGGCCCCGATCTGACCGGAGTCCGTGCACGCTTCTCCGACCTCGACCTGATCCGGTCGATTCTCACCCCATCTCGTGACATCTCCGACCAGTACCACTGGAGCATCGTCACCACCGAGGACGATCTGGCCGTGGGCCGCATCCTGCGACGAGATCCAGATTCTCTGGTGCTCAATACCGATCCGTTTGGATACCAACCGCTGACCCTGAGCGGGAAGGTGATCTCTATCGAGGCGTCTCCCGACTCGCCGATGCCCAACGGATTGATCGACACCCTTGATGAAGGTCAGGTACGAGATCTTTGGCTGTATCTCGGCAACTCCTCCCGGCCGGGTTCAGGGAATAGCCACCTGCGCAAAAATGGCCAGCAAGGACAATAGAAGCGGCTTTATTATCCAGTAATTACAGATAACACACCTGCTTGTCAGGCCAGAATTAGGATGGCAGGCTTCGATACACGATAGAATCGCCCCCCCCCTGCACACCCGGTTCCAGTGGGGGAATACGATCCACCACCCTTCGAAAAGGAACGAAATGATTCGCACCTCCATCCTCTGCGGCGTCCTGATTGCCGCCTTCAACACCACATCAGTTCTCGGCCAGGATACCCAAGAGGGGATTGAGACCGAAGCCCGCACCCTCATTCAGAAGATGACCGACTTCTACAAGACCCTGGATGGCGCTCAGTTCAAGAGCGTGATGACGATGAAGGCCCCGCAGTTGCCGGGACCGATGGAGCAGACCTCGACGGTCAAGCTGCAAAGACCCAACAAGTTCGCGAGCATGTCGGAGGAATCAATGATGATGGGCGGCGTGGATGCCGCCAGCGACGGTTCGGAAATGACCGTCGGCATCTCGATGTTCAAGATCTACACGCGGACACCCGCGCTCAAGAGCTTTGACGCCATGATCAAGGCGATGAATCCCGAACAAGGCGGACAACCCGACCATACCGCCATGATGCTCGGCCAGGACCCGGGACTCTCATTCGGCATCATGCTCTTCTCATCGAATGCCCTCGAGAAGATGATGGATGACGCCAGTGCCGTCTCGATCGCCGGCGAGGAGAAGTTCGATGGCATCGATTCAACCAGGATCAAGTTCCGGTTGACCGAGGAGCAGGTGGCGGAAGACACCATGAACCCGCTGGCAAACGTCGATCTCTGGATTGCCAAGGGTGACAAGCCCTGGATCCTGGGTATCCGACCCGACAATTCGATGATGGCCAACGACCCCATGATGGCCGGCATGGAGATGACCATCGCCTTCCAGGGGTGGGCGCAGGGCAAACAAGACAACGCTGCATTCGACTTTGTTCCTGGCGAGGACTGGAAGAAGGTCGACAACCTGATGGAAGCCGCGATGGGTGAAACCGGCGACATGGGCGAGGGTTTCATGGAAATCCCCGAGGACATGGAGTTTGAAGAGCCTGAGCACCCCACCCTGGGAATGGCCGCCCCCGACTTCAGCCTCAAGACCCTGCGGACCGACAAGACCGTCACCCTCGAATCACTTCGAGGCAAGGTCGTCGTTCTCGACTTCTGGGCCACCTGGTGCGGCCCCTGCGTGGCGGGCCTGCCCACCATGCAGAAGGTGACCGACGCCTTCAAGGACCGAGGTGTGGTCTTCTACGGCATCAACCTGCTCGAACCCGCGGCCCGGGTGCAGAGCTTCGTCGACAAGAAGAAGTGGACCTTCTCCGTCCTTCTCGACGAGAAGGGCGAAGTCGCCAAACAGTACAAGGTCAACGGTATTCCCCACTCGATCGTGATCGGCAAGGACGGGAAGATCCTCAACGTCCACGTCGGCTTCGGTGGGGCTGAAGTGCTTGAAAAGCAGCTGACCGAGGAACTCAAAGCCGCCCTCGAGGCGACGCCCTCGACCGGCTGAACCCCGAACACGGCTGATACTGAATCCACATGAAGACGCGCGTCCCATTCGGGCGCGCGTCTTTTTCATGAACATGAACTCGGCAACGTCCAGCGACCACCAGATCGGCAGCAGGACCCGCGCCAGAAGTTGCATGAGCACCAGCGCCATCAGGCCGGTGATCAGATCGTCCACCAGGATGCCGAAACCACCGCGAAGCCTTTCGAGGCTCCGTGCCGGTGGCGGTTTCAGAATGTCGAAGAACCGAAAGGCGAGGAAAGCGATCACGGCAAGCGTGAGATTCCAGGCGAAGGGCCCCATCGGTGCCGGGAGCACGCCATGGCAGTGCGACCAGAGCCACGCACTGACCGGCAACCTCGTGGGCCGCATCCTGCGCCGAGATCCAGATTCTCTGGTGCTCAATACCGATCCGTTTGGATACCAATCGATGACCCTGAGCGGGAAGATGATCTCCATCGAGGCGTCTCCCGACTCGCCGATGCCCAACGGATTGATCAATACCCTCGATGAAGGTCAGGTTGGAGATCTTTGGGCGTATCTCGGCAACTCCTCCCGGCCGGGTTCAGAGAATAGCCACTTGCGCAAAAATGGTCAGCAAGGACAATAGAATCGGCTTTATCATCCAGTAATTACAGATGGCACACCTCTTGAACCCCGCCGATCGAATCGAAATCCGCAAGGATGATCCGGAGTTGAAGAGGTGTGTTGTCGTCCAATTTGATCTCCCTCGATCGGATAGATCTGTGGGAGATGGTTGTTCGGGTCATGGTCACCATGGCCGGTTCCACCCAAAACATGTCCTGAGGAGGACCATGATGTTAGTTCGATCGTTGACCACTATTGCTTTGGTTCTGTCCCATCTGTTCCTCGGCTCGACCTTGGCCAACGCTGACATCTCCTTGAAGGAGGTGCCCGTTGTCGAGATCCCCGCCCTCGATATCGAGTCTCTGACTCTGGAAGACATCGATCGCGACCGAGCCGGAATGGCTCCACGCTATGCCGTTCCTCAGTCGGTCGACATCCGTCCTTCGACCCACGGGCAATGGAGCAAGTTGGATGACCAGACGGCAGTGTGGCGTCTACGAGCCCATTGCAAGAATGCCATCAGCATGAACTTCGGCTTCAGCCGCTGGCTGGTACCGGTCGAGGGTCAGATGAAACTCTACAACATCGATCGAACCCACCGGATTCGTCCCTTCACCGTCGACGACATCCAGGACTCCGGCGTACTCTGGACTCCCGCCGTCGCCGGCAACGACGTGGTCATCGAGATCACCTGCGCTCTCGAGGATCGCTGGATGATCAACCAAGAGGTGGAACTGGCTTCCATCAACCCCGGCTATCGCGGATTTCATCAGAACTTTGGCGTGCCCGCCTCGACCAACACCGGCCCGTCGATGTCTGGATCCTGCAATGTCGATGTGGTGTGCCCACAATCGGCGGGCTGGGAGAACGAGATCGACTGTGTCGGTGTCATCTCCAGCGGAGGGTCGCTCTTCTGCACCGGGTTCATGGTCAATAACACCGCCCAGGACGGAACTCCTTTCTTCATGACTGCCGATCACTGCGGAGTCACCGGCGGCAATGCTGGATCGCTGGTGGTGTACTGGAATTACGAGAATTCGACCTGTCGTCCGCCCGGATCCGCCTCCAGTGGAGGACCCGGCAACGGCACCTTGAACCAGTTCAGTAGCGGTGCCATCTTCCGTTCCGGTTCCAGCACCTCCGACTACACCCTGGTCGAGTTGACCAGCCCACCCAATCCCACCTACGGTGTCTCCTTCTGCGGCTGGAATGCCTCGACCTCGCAACCCACCAGTGCCGCCGGCATTCACCACCCCGGTGTCGATGAAAAGAGAATCTCCTTCGAGAATCAGGCTCCTTCCCTCTCGACCAACTTCGTCACGGTCAACGACTGGGATCTGGGAACCACCGAGCCTGGATCATCCGGCTCACCGCTGTTCGATCAAAATCACCGCGTCATCGGTCAGTTGTGCTGCGGCGCTGCGGCTTGCGGCAACAACTTCTCTGACGACTACGGGCGATTCTCTCGTTCCTGGGGACTGGGTCTGGGCGCCTGGCTCGACTCCGCCGGTACCGGTCAGTTGACCATCGATACTCTTCCCGCTGGCGGCGGCGGCAACGTGGAACTCTGTTCCAACGGAGTCGACGATGACGGCGACGGAATGATCGACTGCAATGACCCCGACTGCTTCACCAGTCCCGCCTGCCTTCCGGCAGGTGCCGGAGATGAGTGCAGTACCGCCATCGCCGTGGTCGAAGGGGCCAATGCGGTCGACAACACGACGATGACCACCGGAACAGACCCGATCAGTGATGCCCAGTGCCCCGGTACGGCGATCGGCATCTTCGGTCAAGATGCCTGGTATTCCTTCACCCCCACCTCCAGTGGATCGATGGATGTGAGTACCTGTGACACCATCAACTTCGATTCCGACCTTGCGGTCTATGTCGGTGCTTGTGGCACCCTCGACCAGATCGCCTGCAACGGCGATGGAACCGGCTGCGGCGGATTCACTTCGCTGATCAGCGGGGTTCCCGTCACTGCGGGGGTCGAATACTTGATCCGTATGGGCACCTGGGATGGCACACCGGGAAGCGGCACCTTGACCATCACCGTCGGTGGTGGCGGACCTGCCACCGAGAACTGCACCAACGGAACCGATGATGACGGCGACGGAATGATCGATTGCGCCGACTCCGATTGCATCAACAATCCTGCCTGTGGCGGCGGTGGCGGATCCGGCGACGAGTGCATCGATGCGATCCTCGTCACTGAAGGTGCCAATGCCTTTGATACGACCGGAATGACGGACAGTGCTGAGCCGGATCCGACCGGATGCACCAACACCTATGGCGAGAACGCCAACGATGGGTGGTTCTTGTACATTGCTAACTTCTCCGGCAACGTCACCTTCGAGACCTGCGACATCAATAGTTTTGATACTGACCTCTCCGCATACTCTGGCAGCTGTGGAAACCTGAACCTTATCGCCTGTGACGGCGATGGTGGCGCGGCTGCTGGTTGTCAGGGTTTTGATTCGATGCTCACCATTCCTGGAGTCCAGGCGGGCGATAGCATCATCCTTCGCATCGGCGGCTGGGGTACCGCTGATCAAGGGCCTGGCACCCTCACCATCACCGTTGGTGGTGGCGGTGGTGGTGGCGGAGCCGGTGATGAATGTGCCGATCCTCTGACCGTGGTGGAGGGTGCCAACCCGATCAACACCACCGCGATGACCACCAGTGCCGACCCCTACAGCGATGCTCAGTGTGTCGGTACCTTCCTCGGCGACATGGCGTCCGATGGGTGGTATCAGTTCACGGCAACCACCACCGGTCTCACCACGGTCTCCACTTGCGACGCCATCGATTTCGACAGTGACGTCGTTGTCTACGAGGGCACCTGTGGCGCTCTGACCCAGATCGCCTGCAACGGCGATGGGCCCGCCTGTACCGCATACACCTCCTCGCTCGATGTGGGCATGACCGCTGGTAACACCTACCTGATCCGGGTGGGTAGCTGGTTGATCGGTACTTCCGGAACCGGAATCCTCACCATCAGTGTCGGGGGCGGCGGACCGGTGACTGAAAACTGTACCAACGGAACCGACGATGACGGCGATGGGCTGATCGATTGCGCAGATCCCGATTGTACGGCCAACCCCGCCTGTGGCGGTAGCGGCGGAATCGGCGACGAATGCACCGATCCTCTTGTGGCGGTCGTCGGAGCGAATGCGGTCGACACCACTGCGATGACCGCCAGTGCTGATCCTTATAACGATGCACAGTGTGTGGGTAGCGCACTCGGCGACATGGGATCGGATGCCTGGTACCAGTTCACCGCTCCCACCTCGGGGACCGCGACCATCTCGACCTGTGACCTCATCGATTTCGATAGCGACGTCGTCGTCTACCAGGGCGCTTGCGGAGCGCTGACCCAGATCGCCTGCAACGGCGATGGCATCGGCTGCGGCGGATTCACCTCGAGCCTCGATGTCAGCATGACTGCTGGGTCGAGCTACTGGATTCGACTCGGTAGTTGGGCCAATGGAGACTCCGGAACCGGAGTTCTCGAAATCACCCTCGGTGGTGCCCCGACCGCGGAGAACTGCACCAATGGAGTGGATGACGACGGTGACGGCCTGATCGATTGCGAAGATGCCGATTGCGACCTCGACCCGGCCTGTGCCGGTCCCCCACCGGAGAACTGCACCAATGGTACAGACGATGATGGCGACGGACTGATCGACTGCGACGATCCGGACTGCTCGGCCATACCGACCTGTCAGGTGCCGCTCGATGGGTTCACCTTCATCGCTTCCGATGTGCTGGCCAGTTACTCTCCTGCGACAGGAAATGGCAGTTTCTCGGCGATCGTGTCGATCGAGGAAGATGCCACCGCTCCCGGATTCCCCAACCAGACCCAGGGCTTCTCTTTTGGCCTCGCCAACAATCCGAGTTTGATCAGCGCCACCACCTGGAATGCTGCTGCTTCCCTCGACGGGCTCAACGGCAATAGCGGACCCGACTTCATCGATATTAACTTCTACGTCGATGGTCTCACTGTGGGCTGTGTCTACAGTTTCGCCAACACCGCCTTCCTGCTCTTCTCCAGCAGTACTTCGGTGGGAAGCGTCGATTACGACACGGTTCCCTCTGGCCTCATCGGCAACAGTGCCGGAACCACCACCCCTCTGAGCTGGAGCAGTTCGCTCGGTTCTCCCTCGGTGGTCAACATCATCGTCGTCGATGGACAGGCGAATCCCGCCGCTCTGACCAACGGTACCGTCACCCTTCAGCCCTCGACCGGTGGCTTCATGCGCGGTGACACCAACGGCGACGGTGCGATCAACATCGCCGATGCCGTTTCACTGCTGGCGGGTCTCTTCACCGGTGGCGCTCTCAACTGCGAAGATGCAGCAGACTGTAATGATGACGGCCTGGTCAACATCGCCGATGCGGTGTACGAGTTGTCGAACCTGTTCTCGGGTGGGCCCAACATGCCCGCCCCGACCGCTCCCGTGTGCGGTGCAGATCCGACCACGGATGCTCTCGACTGCGCCACCTACGACGCCTGCCCCTGATCTTTCATCGGGTGAGCATCGCAGTTCCTGGGGCCGAGAAGGAAACTCCTTCTCGGCCCCTCGTTCTTTCCGCCCTCGTTCTTTCCGCCCCTCTTCCTGCCGGGGCATCCGGTCGATCAGACCTCTCTCTGCAATAGCCTCTTGGCTGGCGAACAGATGTTCGCTATCCTGCGATCGCTCCGTTCCCACCGATCCGAGGTTATCCGTGACTGCTGACTCTCCATTGCTTCTCTCACTGCTTCTCTCACTGCGCTCCTGGGGCTCTCTGCTCAGGGGACTGGAGCCGATCTCCACTCTCATCGAGGAAGCGGCCCGGCTTGGATGGCGCAGTGTCGTGGTCGCCGAAGATAGCGACCTCGGAACCATCATCGAGGCGACCCGGGCAGCTCGAACGGTCGATCTGAAACTGCTGGCCGCCGCCGAAGTCGATGGGAGTTGCGGTCGATCAGTGGTCGCCATCGCCAGGGACCCGGCAAGCCGCAAACAGTTGCACTCACTGGTCAGCGGTCGGCGTCTCTCCGAACCCACCGGAACGGACCAGATAGTGGCTCCCTTTGATCTGGTCGATGAAGTTTGCAATGCCCCCTCCCTGATGATCCTGGTGCGCGACCTGTCGCTGGCACGGCAACTGGTCGACCAACTCGGCCCGCTGGCACGAAAGCGGGTACTGATCGAGATCGACCGCCTGCGCGATCCCATCGCACGGGAACATCGTGCCCTCGATGCGGCAGATCAGCTGGGGCTCGGGGTGATCGCCTCATCGCGGATCGGCATGCAACAACCGGTGACACAATCGAGGCTTGATCTGCTCGAAGCGGTGCGCCGTGTCTCGACCATCGACCGGGTCGCTCGTGATCGGAAAGATCAGCGCGATCCGGAAATCTCTCCCCTACTCGCGCCAATTCCCACTCCAGTCCGGTGGCAACAGTTGTACCGCGACCTACCCGCCGCCCTCGAATCCGCCGCGCGCATCGAGGAGCAGGCCTGCAGGACCGCTCCAACCGCGACTCCGACCATCTTCCCACCCTTTCCTATCGCACCGGGGCAGACCCCTTTCGGGCTCCTGTACGAACAGTGCCATCGAGGGCTAGTGAAACGCTACGGAAGCATCACCCGAGCCGCCCTGGAACGCCTCGCCACCGAACTACATGTCATCGACTCGATGGGATTCGTTCCCTACTTCCTGGTGGTCGGCGACATCGTTTCGGAGGCACACCGGCTCGGGATTGAATGTGCAGGGCGCGGTTCGGGAGCCGCTTCCATCGTCTCCTATGCCCTCGGCATCACCCAGGTCGATCCCCTCTCCCACGGCCTTCGCTTCGAACGGTTCCTCCATCCGGACCGCAAGGACCTCCCCGACATCGATATCGACCTGTGCTGGCAGGGAAGAGATCGCATCATCGATCATGTCTACCAGCGTTACGGTAAGGACCGAACGGCGATGATCTGTACCCGGACCACGCTACAGCCTCGCTCTGCCATGCGCGAAGCGGCGCGGGCTCACGGTCTCTCTCCAACTGATGTCGATGGTATCTCTCGGCGACTGCCCCATCGTCTAGATGAATCCAGTGGCGAATCCAGTGGCGGACCCAGTGGCCCTTCAACGATCCCGAAATTCCTCCGCAACGACCCCGTCGTCGCAGCGATCGGAATCTCTGCAACGGCTCGCCAGGAGCTGCTCGAAGATGCCCAGTGGTTACTGGGACGACCGCATCATCGGTCGGTACACCCGGGTGGAATCTGTATCGCCGATCGCCCCATCCAGCAGATCGCTTCGGTCGAAAGAGCGGCTCGTGGAATCATCATCACCCAGCTCGACATGTACTCCATCGAGGAGACCGGGTTGATCAAGATCGACCTGCTCGGCAACCGTTGTGTCTCGGAGATCGGAACGGTTCGCGATCTGATCGAACAGCGCAGCGGCAAGCGCCCCGACATTGCGGCCATCCCCGAACGATGTGAACAAACCGCACGGCTGTTGCAAAGTGGTGACACCCTCGGTTGCTTCCAGCTGGAGAGTCCGGCGATGCGATCGCTGTTGATCCAGATGAAGGCGAGCACTGCGCAGGAGACGATCCAGGCGGTCGCTCTGATTCGCCCGGGCCCCTCCGCCGGCGGTTTGAAGGACGCTTTCTGCCGCCGGGCGAGAGGACTGGAAGCCCCTGATCCGCCGCATCCAGCCCTCACTTCACTGCTGGAACAGCAACGGGGTCTGCTCCTCTACGAAGAGAACCTGATGGAACTGGTCGCCCTCATCACCGGCCAGAGCCTCGCCGCCGGAGACCTGCTGCGAAGAGCGCTGGCCCGCGCAACACGCAGCGATTCCCAGGCACAATTGCAACGACTGGAAGACCAGTTCATCGCCGACGCCATCGGCAACGGTTTCGGAGCCGGAGAAGCGCGCCAGTTATGGCAACAGTTGCAACGCTTCGGCCGCTACTCCTTCAACAAGGCGCACGCCGCCTCCTACGGTTTGCTCGCCTGGCGCAGTGCCTGGCTCAAGGCCCACTACCCCGCCGAGTTCCTGTGCGCACTGTTTCGCCACCACGCTGGCATGTATCCCTTCGCCGCCTTCGTCGCCGAGGCGAGGAGACGAGGGGTACCGCTGCGTTTACCTTGTGTCGAGCGTTCAACCGAGACTTTCACCCTGGAGTCGGATGGTTCGATACGCATGCCGTTGACGATGATCCTCGGCTCACGCCAGTCCAGTATCGAATCGGTCTTCGCCGGTCGCCCCTTCGATTCTCCCGAGGACCTGATGCGGCGGACCCGGATCGGAATGGCAGAACTGGAAGAGTGGATCCTGGTCGGCGCACTCGACCACTTCGAGATTCCCCGCACCCGCTTGCTGTGGCGTACACGGACCCGATATCGACACCTCAGTGCGACCAGGAACCAGCTGACCACCGGCGACCTGGCAGGCATCGTCGACGAGGGACCTGACCTCGTTGAACTTTCACCGCAAAAGCTTCTCGAACACGAGATCCGGTTGCTAGGAGCAGGAGTCAGTGCTCATCCGATGCAGTTTCACCGTGACATTCAACGGCGGCTCGGATGCATCTCGTTGAGCGAAGTCCCGAGAAAAGCAGGGGACAGGGTCCGGATCAGCGGGATCCGCATCGCCTCTCGACATCACCCCAGTGCCCGCGGTGCGATGGGTTTCATCACCCTCGAAGATGAACATGGCACCTGTGAGGTGACCTGCTTCAGTTCGATATGGCCCTCGGTACGGCGCACCCTACTCGATGGAAGTGGTCCTCTACTGGTCGAGGGAAAGGTCGAAGAACGGCTGGGAGCCGTCTCGGTGATCGCCCACAGGGTCACGCGACTGGTGCCACAACAACAGACATCCTGAGATGAAAACGGGTCAGTAGAGCAAGATCTGCTGGCGCAGGTCGAGGAACTGACGCCGCTCCCCCTCTCGCGCCTCGATCAGGTCGCGCGGCGAGAGCCCCTCTTCCAACCCCAGACGAAGATCGGAACCTCCCCACAGCAAGTCGATGGCGATCGGATCATCGATGAACTCGTAGGTTTCGGTGCGCCAGCGAAACCGCTCGGGATCCTGAGCGCGCATCTGCTCCAGCACGATCACTCCCAGCAACAGTGCATCGACTGCCGAGGGATCGATCACCTCGAGTTCGATTCCGTGACACTGTTGAGAGGAAAACTTCTGAAATTTTGGAACGAAGTGTACCGGCGAGAAACTCACTCCTTGCAGTTCCATCTGCCTCGATCGAACTTCGATGGCATGTGCGAGACGATCGGCATCGAGCCATGGGGCTCCCACTCTGTGGAAGGGACGCCGGGTACCGCGCCCCTCGGACAGGTCGGTGCCCTCGACCAGGCACAGGCCAGGATAGATGAGAGCCGTATCCGGTGTCGGCATGTTCGGTGAAGGGGCTACCCAGGGAAGCGAACCATCTTGCTGCAACATCTGGCGCGACCATCCCTGGCAGGGAATCACCGTCAGGTCGGCAGCGATTCCCAGCGGCCCGACCAGCAGTTGTGCGATCTCCCCCATCGTCAGACCATGACGGATACTGATGGGCGAGGCTCCGACAAAACTCTCGAATCCTGGATGGATGGTTCCCCCCTCGACGGCAACCCCGCCGATTGGATTGGGGCGATCGAGCACCATTACCCGGGTGCCGGTGAGCGCAGCCACCTCCAGGATGTATCTGAGGGTCGCGGCGAAGGTGTAGTAGCGACAGCCGATATCCTGGATGTCAAAGAGCAGTAGATCGAGATCCTCCAGGGCATTCGGATCGGGTCGCAGGGATGCCTCGTCATCGCCGTAGAGGCTGATCACCTCGGGTCGATTCGAGACCACCGTCTCCATGTCCTGGGCGGTCGCCTCGATTCCGTGTTCCGGTTCAAACCAGCGAACCACATCGATGGCCGCCTCCTGGAACAGGTCTTCGAGGTGAGTTCCGTGACCATCGATGGCGGACCGATTGCAGCAGACTCCGATCCGGCTGCCACGAAGCGCAAGAAAACTCTCATCCCGCAATCGATCAAGGCCACATTGAAGCGCTGAAGTCATCATCAGCAGATCCTATCGTCGAGCCCCTGCTCCGGCTCCCTGAGGATCAGCATCCATCCCGCACCTGCGATGATCAGGGCCAACACGCCGCCAGCGAAACTGAGGTTCAACAGCAAGTTCCAGTCGTAATTTTTGCTCCACGATCGATCGGTGGGCTCAGCGGAGACCTGGAAGATCACGCGGGTCGGCAGCGAGAGCGTGCTCGGATGCGGCTGCGGAGAAAAGAAGAGGAGAAAGTTGTTCGAGACATCCCGCCCGGTCAGGAACACGACCACCCCCATACCGATGGCGAACAAGAGCAGTGCAACACCTGTGATCTTGGTCAACACATACCTCTCCAGTTACTGACGTGAGGTTCAACCTCTTCCCCGGATCCCTCGGTAGGGCCTGGATCGCCTCGAATCAGCATTCAGGACTCACCCTCCATGGTGCTCTCCTTGCGACTGTTCAGCAGCAGGAAGACGCCATAGGCCGCACAAACCAGAGTCGCCACGCCATACCCCAGGAAGGCGCTATTGGCCAAACTGATCACCTGAGGGAAAGTGATCTCATCTGAAGCTGCCATGGAAGCATCTTGAAAGACGCTCAGAGCGATCCTGGTCGAGATCGAGAGAGTCTCCCTGGGGACCTGATCACTCTTCATCACTAAATCGATGTCGGCCAGGACCATCATGAACGAGCCGACGATCAGCGCGGCAAGAAGCAGGAACAGTACGCCCATTATCTTGATCAACTCATCCACCTTCCAACGATCACACCCCACCTCATCCGTGTCAGAATAACAGCGGCCACCTGACGGAGCAGAGCCTCCACGGACTCCTCAGTTCCTGGAGCGTTCCCCTGTGAGATCACGCCACAACAGGGATATTCCGCAACCGCCGACGAAGAGGGCCACCAGGAAGCATCCTACAAGAGCGTACATCATCCGGGTAGCGACCACCTGCGGTGGAGGAGCAGGGGTCGAAATCGTCATCACGACCAGATGAAGCCACTGCTCGGTAAAAAACGAGAGATCGTCCTCGGAAACAGGACCCGGTGCAGCGGCCAGTTCGGTGAGTTCGATGTATGCCTGAACCGACAGGATGCTGATCGAGAGAGCCACCACCAGCAAACCTATGCCGACGACCCGGGCCCCCGTCTACATCTCCCCCGCAGTCTCGAATCGATCCTCCAGTTGCTGGATGATATCTCTCGCGCAGGCCTCGATCCCCTCCTTCGCGGTGAGCAATGCCCCCCCCATCAACATCATCGTGTCGCAGCCAAAGTCATCGATCATCTCCGGTAGTCGCTCGGGACTCATTCCGCCGGCGGGGACTACCCACCCTGGTTTCAGAGTCGCCAGCGGTTGACGAAGAGCATCGGCGATGCTTCGCCCTTCAGATCTGGTCACGGAAAAGCGGCCACCGCTGTTGACGAACACCGAGCCATCGAGTCCCGCCAGCCGCGCCAGGGTGCCGTGAACGATCGGCCCTGCGATACCGGAGCCTCCGGTGAGGACACCACTCATCGAAGGATGACCAAGGTATACGCCAGGCCAGTTACGTGTCAGTTCCCTCACGCGATCGAGCCCGATCACCCAGGGTGCCAGCAATGCTCCATCGGCTCCCGCCTCGAGTGCGATCTCCATCCGTGCATCCAGTTGTTCGGAGGGACCCAGCAGGTTGACCAGGTAGATGCGGTGCCGATCTCCCTGCTGTTGCCGGATGGCTTCGGTGCAACGCTGGACCCGATCGCGAAACTGGTTCAGATCATCATCGATCAGGTTGTGATCATCCTTGATCAGATCCCCACCACCGCTGGTGAACTCTCTACAGATCTGTACCAGATCTGAAACCGGCGCACCTCTTGGCTTCAGAGCGGTCGCCAACAGTGGCCGACCCGTCACCCCGACCAGTTCTCTAACGCCCTCGATGCCGTAACTCGGTCCCTGATATCGAGCGAGGACTTCATCCGGTAGGACCATCCGGGTGAGCTGAATAGATGGCAACATCGAACAGTTTCCCAGCACCAGGTTGAGCAGCTGATTCAAGTTGGATCGAGCGAGATCTCCGTTCAAGCCCAGGGTCACCTGCTGAACCCCTGCTTCCAGTTCCTCGACCTGCCGCACCTCGGCGACGATTTCCGAAGCGATCCGCGGATATCGATCGATCAACGACTGAGGAACCTCGACCGTCAATTCGACCGCCATCTCCCTGGCCAGTTGGGCGGAGTGTGCGCGATCACCCTCGACCCTGTAGGTCGCCTCGATGCTGTTCAAAGAGACCTCGCTGTTCAAAGAGACCTCGCTGTTCAAAGAGACCTC
>Ga0008648_10000473_pt1 | contig 14856 bp, 14 predicted proteins | sample SaaInlV_100m_DNA_4_FD_59171 | JGI IMG/M metagenome (GOLD analysis project Ga0008648, IMG submission 59171) | Marine microbial communities from expanding oxygen minimum zones in the Saanich Inlet - SI037_S2LV_100m_DNA | ecosystem: Environmental > Aquatic > Marine > Intertidal zone ...
GCTACTCTTACTCAGTTTTACTTTGCCCTTCCTTATATAGTAAATCACGTGCGGGTACTCCCCGTCTCGGTAAATGCTCTCTTTTTTCTTATAGGTTTTGGTGTTTCTCTCTGAAATCAAATCCTCAATGGAAAGCTCTTCTTCAACATCCTTAATAAATCGGCGAACATGCTCTTCACCATCCGCTTGAACCAGCGCCTTGAGTCGCTCACTCTTCTGCAATCGCAGCTCGATCGCATCTAACAAGTCGGTTTCTTCAAATGGTTTCGTGAGGTAATCATCTGCGCCAAGATTCATCCCTTTTCGAAAATCCCCCTTCTCCGTTTTCGCAGTCAAAAAGATGAACGGAACGGACGATGTCTTGGGGTTCTTATTGAGAATGTGAAGTACCCCGTAGCCATCCAGTTCTGGCATCATGATGTCGCAAATGATCAAATCGATCGTCGAAGCGACTGCCTTCTCAACGCCCCGTTTTCCATTTTCGGCGGTATCCACATAGTATCCAGCGAGTTCTAATATCTCAGCTATGTTCTCTCGAACATCTCGATTGTCTTCAATTAGTAGGATCCTTTTCATTGTTTGACGTGCATAGGTAGGGATACGGTAAATGTAGTACCGACATCCGGGTCACTTACAAAAGTGATATTTCCATTTAAGTGCTGAAGATACCGACTTACGATGTTTAATCCCAATCCTGTGCCCTCAATGTTTACTGCATTTCTAGCTCGAAAAAAACGTTCAAACAGGTGCTCTTGCTCATCGGCTGGAATTCCGATCCCTTTGTCTTCAACCTTTATCGTCAACTGATCATTGGAAGTAAAAGAGGTTATGTTGATGGTCACCCCTTCTGGAGAGTATTTGATCGCATTACTCAGCAAGTTGCTCACCACAATTCTAAGCATGTTTTGATCTGTGAAGAACTCAGAGTCACAGTTACAATCCAGCACAATTTGTTGGCCTTCCTTCGCCATCTGATTGTGTTCATCAACGATGTCCACCATCATCTCGGGTAAATCGACTTGGGTTGGTTGAATATTAATTTTCCCTTCTTCAACCTTTTCCAGGGACAAGAAGTCGTTTAAGATGTTCGTCAGCTGTCGGACCGAATTTCTAATCCTCTCATAGTGCTTGCCCTTTTTCTCGTTCGCCCCTAGAGCATCGTACTTTTCGAGCAAGGACATCGAACTTAAGACTGTGCTCAAAGGTGTTCGGAATTCGTGCGACGCCATGCTGACAAATCTGGATTTCAACTCGTTAAGGTTGATTTCCTTTTCCAAGGCTTTTTCGAGTTTTACCTCTGCTTCTTTTCGTTGGGTAATGTTTTGCTCTACCAGCAGAATTCGATCAATCTCTCCTGAGTCATCGGCCAGTCCTACGGTGTTGATCAAATAGAATTGATTATCAAATTCTATTTCGAAAGTGGCATTCTTCCCATCCAAAACGGAAGCTAAATGGTCCTTTATCTGTAATCGAACCTCCTTTGGCACTCGATCGAGGTAGTTCTTCCCTACAAGCCACTCACTCGTAATGCCGGATTTGTACATCTCCTCGCCTTCCGCAAAAATGTAGCGGAACGATCGATCAAATACATTAATGGTTCCATTCGGATAGTTCCTTGCGATCACTTGATATAGCTGCTGCGAGGCTTTCAAGTCGCGGGTTCTCAGCTCCACTTTTTGTTCGAGCTCTCGATTGAATTTTTGGATTCGTTCTGCCTGCTCTCTACGCACCGTAACATCCATTATCAACGCAAGAACCTTGACGCCATCACCAGATTTGAAATAATTCAGACTAACCTCTACAGGAACTTCGATGCCATCCTTTCGAGCTCCGCTCAGATTACTGCCAACTCCCATTCGCCTTTTATGGGGGTTCTCAGCATATCCTTCACGCAGGCCGGAATGGCCTAGCCTTTTGTTCATTGGAACAAGCTGATCTACATTGAGACCTATGAACTCCGCTTTCGAATACCCGAAAATGTCAGCCGCTCTATCATTGGCAATCTCAATTACCCCGCGTTGATCGGTGATAATAACTCCCTCTATTCCAAAATCGAAGAGTAAATCATACAGCATCGACCGCTGTGTCTCATCCATATATTCTGTTTAGGTAATGTCGTGAAGGTCTTCCTCAAATTTCTTTAGCAATGCCTTTTCGTCATCTGTGACAGGGGGGAACGCATGTGCGATGTCATTCACCAAGAAAACGAAACGTTCTTTTAGGCTTTGGGTTAAGTTTTGGCTCCCCAATCGAATCTGTTTCATTCCAGCCTCGTATCCATCGTCCAGATTAAGGGGTGGAGACTTTTTCAAGACAGAGAAGATAATTTCTGCGATGTCGAAGTCCTGCTCGAAATTATCCGACCATTCCTGGATTATATTATGAAGCTCGTTCCTTTCATGAGCCTGAATCCGGCCATCCGAACCTGCCATTGCAAAGGCTATCATACCGAGTCCATAAAATGGAAGTTCACGTGCGTCCATGTCTCTAATTTTTCGAAAAATAAGTGAATATCAATTACGGAATGAAAGAGAATACCTTTTCAAACCGTCATACTGAAGATTTGGGTTTCTGGTTTATTGGCTATCAGTCTTTGGTCAAATGCCATGCAAATATTTCTCACAAACGCCCGGCCTTTCTTTGTCACGGTGACCCCTCGATCATTTATTCGCACCAGACTATCCTTTTCCATCTCCTTTAGAGTTTCCAAATTGGTTGACAGGCTCCTCGATGCTTCCGATGAAATAGATGATTTGAAACTACACATCAATTCCAATATAATCTTCCGGATTTCCATGTCCTCCTCACTTAGCATGTGCCCTCTAAAAATCGGTATTGTTCCTTCGTCAATGCTCCTTATGTACTCTTCCACAACCTTGACGTTTTGACCAAAGGAACTCCAAGTATCGCTTATTGCGGAGACTCCGAGACCGATCATCAACTTGCTTGTTTGAGTAGTATAACCCATAAAATTCCGATGCATTTTCCGTGCTCGGAAAGCAACTGAAAGATGATCTTCAGGCAAGGCAAAATGATCCATTCCAATCTCAATGTATCCTGCTTCTGTCAATAGCCTCTTGCCTTTGACATACATTGAATGTTTCTCTGTCCCCTCAGGCAAGTCCTTGTCTGTAAATGATCTCTGACCTGGCTTCACCCATGGCACATGTGCATAGCTATAAAAGGCAATCCTATCCGGACGAAGAAGGCTCACCAAGTCAACCGTGTTTTCGATACTCTTTTGGGTTTGGAATGGTAATCCATACACCAGATCGTAGTTGATGGAATCATATCCCAAATCTCTCGCCCAATCTGTCACCTGTTTCACCTGAGAGAAAGACTGTACCCGGTTAATTGTTTTCTGAACCACAGGATCGAAGTCCTGAATTCCCAGACTCAATCTTTTAAAGCCCAAGTCAGCCATCACCTTGAGGTGAGCATGGGAAGTTGTTTTTGGATTAGCCTCAAACCCGAGTTCTGCTGAAGGGTGCAATTCGCTCTTTCCAATTATTCCTTTAAAAAGCTTCTTGAGGTGCGTGGGACTAAAAAAGGTGGGCGTGCCCCCGCCCAGATGTAATTCTTTAATCTGCGGCTTCCCATCAAACAACTCTAGATATAGATCCCATTCTTTGAGGAGCGCTTCGATATAAGGTTCTTCTACCCCATGATTAACAGTAATTCGGGTGGTACACCCGCAGAAAGTACAAAGGCTTTCGCAATACGGTAAGTGGATGTATACACTGATCCCATCTGAGATGTTATAAGCCGAGAAGGCGGAAGAAACGTGCTCTTTCCAATCGGCCTCACTAGGATCATTATCCCAATATGGAACAGTCGGGTAACTTGTATACCTAGGGCCAGGGACGTTGTATTTATCTATAAGTTTCATGGGTTACAAACAGCATCTGCAGAGTTTACAATATCATTTTGAGGACTGAGGTATGGAATCCCCAAATCCATTCCCCGCACAATCAATAAAGCGCCTACCAAGATCACAACGACAGGAACCAAGGCTCTGAACTTATTTCTTAGTTGAAGGGGGATCTTTCTACCGAAAGCTGACAATACCCACAATGCCGGCACGGTACCAAGCCCAAAAGCCAACATGAATACAGCTCCGTCCCAAGGTGTAAATGTATTAGCCGCTCCAACGAGGGCAAGGTAGACTACTCCGCACGGGAGAAGTCCATTTGCCACTCCGAGAACATAGTGCTTCATAGGCGACTTCTGTTGCTTGCCATTTGCATATGACGCCAGCTTTATAGATACTCTGCCGATTAAACTCTCAAGCCTTCCTATATAGTGCTTGAAAAAGACGATCAATGCACTTCCAACCAATAGTATTCCCGCAATCATGGAGAATGATTGCTGCAATCCCATCATATTAAAGCTTGTTCCAATCGTCCCAGCAACCAACCCCATGGTCATGTACACAGACAGCCGCCCGACGTGGTGCAACATTTCCCCAGAACCATTGGCTCGGCTTTGATGGAGCGCGAGGACCAATGGCCCACACATGCCGACGCAATGAAGGCTGCCGACGATTCCAATTGCTATTGCTGAGAGTATGTAAATCATAAATAAACCTGCTTAGCTAGGTAGAAATTTCGCCCCTCCATTGACCAATGAATCTTCACTTCATATCTGCCTTCTTTAAAAAGCTGGCTTGGGAAGGTGACTTGTGCACTATCGTCTAGTCTTAAAGGGAACTTTAGATCCAAACTTTTATCTGATGGCCGGAAGAAATGAACTTCTCCTTCGAAATCATTTTCTTGAAACTCCTTTGGAAATTCCAATACAACCTCAGTCTCCAACTTCGTCGCCGAGATCAAGTCAGCGTAGATTTTGGCGTTTTGTGTTTCATCAATCCGGTCTTGGAAAACCACTTCTTGAGCATAGTAGTCTTCTGCCACAAGATCAATGTTTTCATTGAAGCTGCGATAAACGAACGAGAGAATGTAGACTACAAAAAGTGTAAACCCAATCGTTATTCCATGTCCCCAGGTGAATTTCATAATCTTCAGTTTGCTGGTCCCATGAAGCTGGTTTTCACGACTTCTATTCGTCGTTCACCTTCATAGATTCCAATTTTCAGTTTTGTCTTTACGCCTTCCAGCTCCTCTCTTTCCATTATCACGAACATGACGCCTTCTGCAATACCTTGTTCTTCCACAATTGGATTAGGGTTTCCAATCATTTTGATCTCCCCACCCACGTCTTCAAGCGTGAATTGGATGGGCAGTTGCTCGTTTGACTTGTTAATCACTTTATAGTTGTAGAGATTGCTTATTCGTCCATCTTCTTGGGTTTGATACATCATGCCACTTGTCCTTAGAATGGTCGTTTCGACCTGAGATCTGCTCGCCAATAAAAATGCAATAGCCCCGAGTAGAATCGCAAGTACGGTCGTATAACCTATGACCCGCGTAGTAAACTTGAAAGGAACCCCTTGGGCAATACTGTTCTCCGTTTTATAACCTATCAGCCCCATCTTAAGATTGACTGACTCCATCATGTAATCGCACGCATCCATGCACGCTGTACAGTTCACACACTCTAGTTGCGTTCCGTGTCGAATGTCTATCCCTGTAGGACATACGTGAACGCACTGTCCGCAGTCAATACAATCTCCTTTACCAAGCTCATCTCTATTTTCACCTTTTCGAAATTTCGCTCTTCCTTCAGTGCGTTCCCCCCTCGTGTAGTCATAGGCAACAACCAATGAGTTTCGGTCTAGGAGAACTCCCTGAAGCCTTCCGTATGGGCAAATAGTTGTGCAAACCTGTTCACGCAACTGGCTAAAAACGCCATAGAACAACCCAGAAAAAATGATCATGGCGCTGAGCCCACCAACGTGTTCGCCAATTGGTTCGGTGACGATTTTGATTAGCTCTTCAGAACCAATTATGTAGGCTAAAAACGTATTTCCAATCAGAAAACTGATTGCTATGAACAGGACGTGCTTCAGCCCTTTTTTGCCAATTTTCTCGGCGTTCCAATCTTGCTTATCTAAATTTCTCTGCTGTTTAAAATCTCCTTCGATGGCGTATTCGATTTTCCTGAACACCATCTCCATGAAGATGGTTTGGGGGCACAGCCAACCGCAAAAAAGACGACCAAATACCACCGTAAAAAGAATCACGAATACAATGGCCGTGATCATAGCAAACATGAACAGGTAAAAATCCTGGGGCCAGAAAATATTTCCGAGAATGATAAATTTTCTTTCTAGAATATTCAGCAGCAACAGCGGCTCTCCCCCGATTCGAATAAATGGTCCAGAGAATAGTGCGAGCAGGAGTAAGGCACTGACAAGCATTCGATAATTCGTGAACTTGCCTTTAGGTTTTTTAGGGTAGACCCAAATACGCTTGCCTGAATCATCAACCGTGGAAATATGGTCCCTGAAGGATTCTTTATCTGGCTGATTTGTCATTTCCTCGGTGATGCAGTGTATGGACAATTACCACAGCGACTTTCATCGCCGTGGTTTCGTCGTTATTCTTCTACGGTAGCAGCTTCCACTTCGTCATTGGCCTCTTCAGGTTGCTCTTGACTTTCTGATTCTGCTGGCTCTATAACCGACTCGTATAATTCTCCTTGGGCTTCCTTGGCATTATCCGGGTTGGTTCCCACAATCGACATGATAAAGCTGGTTACCTCTTGAATCTGAGTTGGATTTAGCTGGGCTTGCCAACTCACCATTCCTTTTTCTGGAACACCATACTTAATCGTCTTGAAGATGTCTGTTGTTGACCCTCCATTAATCCAGTGATCGTCCGTAAGATTTGGTCCAACTCCTCCAGGACTAGATCCTCCGTGTTCAGCATGACATGGAGCGCAGTACAATTTGAAGATCTTAGCTCCAGATGTCAAGGCAGATGCGTCAGTCAATAATTCAACATTGTTTTCGTCAACGACGTTTTCTTGTGTCGCCACAAAAGCTTGTTTGGCATCTTCTGCCTCCTGCATTTCTACTTGATACTCTTCCAATTGCAGTTGCCCGCTATCCGTAAAATGATAGTAGATAATGTATACGAATGCGAATGCAATGCAGAAATAGAACCCATACAACCACCATGGTGGTAGGTTGTTGTCTAATTCCCTAATCCCATCATATTCATGGTCCATTTCGACATCGGCTTCTTTGTCAATTGGAACGGCATCAGTCAGCATGGTTCTCATCTTATCCATGAAGGTTTCAGGAACCGAACCATCTTCGTCCATCATCATCCGCGTGATTCCATTTAATTTGGAAACGAGATACAGGAATGTGAAGAGCAAGACCAAATTAAGCGTCACTAAGATTAGAAAGCCCGTATCATCCATGGTAATCAAGGCATCAAAATCAGCGGATTTAGCCATGGCTTGAACACTGGTTAAACCGAGAAGCAGCGTGATAATTCCGGCCTTGGTTCTACCCTTTATTTGCCATAAGTCACGATTCGAAGCCAATGACTTGATGACATTTGCTATTACCACAATAGCAATGACCTGAAGGACCGAAGCGACAAGCAGTATCATTAACAAAGTCTCATCTGACAACCCTGTACTGTTGACCAATATCGAGGAAGCTGAGAGCTTCAATGGAGCCAAAAATGCAACGGCGATCAAAAGGATCATCATTGTCTTGGATTTGATATTTCTGATTAGTCTCATGATTAATTAGTCATTATCGGTTAGAGGAATGTTTTCCAGTTCTTTAATGTGATTCTTCTTCATCAACATAACATAGGCGAAGAGGCTCAGAAAAAAGGTGAAGAAGATGACGAATGAAACCAGCGGATATATTTCAATTCCCGCGATCGTTTCCATATGGTGTTTTACGAATTTCAACATGGTTTCTAGTCTTATTTAGTTTCTACTTCGTTCTCGATGTCTCGACCCAAACGCTGTAAGTATGCGATGAGCGCGATGATCTCTCGATCCGATGCAACCTCGATTCCCGAACCCGCGAGATCAGATGCGATCGCATCGGCTTGAGCCTGTAAGTCCGCGACTGCCCTATTCTCATATCCAACTGGATAAGGAACTCCAAGCGTTCTCATGGCATTGATCTTTTTAGCTGTTAAACTCATGTCGAGTTCGTTGTCAATTAGCCATGGATACGGTGGCATGATTGACCCAGGTGACAAAATGGTGGGATCAAGCATGTGGTTGTAATGCCAGCTATTCGGTTTCCGAAGTTTAGATCCGCCTTCTCTCGCAAGGTCAGGACCGGTTCGTTTTGATCCCCATTGGAAAGGGTGGTCATATACAAACTCTCCTGCTTTCGAGTATTCGCCGTAGCGCTCTGTTTCGCTTCTGAATGGACGAATCATCTGTGAGTGACAGTTGTAACATCCCTCCTTTATGTAGAGGTCACGGCCTTCCAATTCAAGTGGAGTATATGGCCGAACACTGCTTATCGTTGGAATATTTGATTTGACAAGCATGGTCGGAATGATTTCAAACAAGCCTCCAATACTGACCGCTACTAATGCAAGGACGGTTAAAATCAATGGCTTTCTCTCTAGTGCTCTGTGCCAATGCTCCCCCTTGTGTGGAGTGTAAACCGGAGTGAGTGCTGCAGCTTCTGCTGGTTCTTCTTTTTGGAAGCTTCCAGCTTTCGCAGTCATGATCAGGTTGTAGACCATAACGAGCACGCCGATAATGTAGATCGCTCCTCCAAAAGCTCTCATGGCATACATAGGAGCCAGTTTTGTTACTGTATCGAGGAATATTGGGTTTGCTAGGAATCCGTCATCTGTGAAATCTGTCCACATCTGACTTTGTGCAAATCCAGCCCAATACATTGGAATGGCGTAGAATATAATCCCCAAGGTTCCAATCCAGAAATGGAAGTTGGCAAGCGTTGGAGAATGGAGTTTTGACCCCCACATTTTAGGGACTAAGAAGTAGAGCATACCGAAGGTTAAGAAGCCGTTCCATCCCAGCCCACCAATATGAACGTGAGCAATGGTCCAATCCGTAAAGTGACTTATGGCGTTTACACTTTTCAAGGACATCATTGGCCCTTCGAACGTTGTCATTCCGTAGCAGGTTATGGCGACAACCATGAATTTCAGAACTGCGCTATCTCGAACCCTGTCCCATGCCCCTCGGAGCGTGAGTAGTCCATTGAGCATTCCACCCCACGACGGAGCGATGAGCATGATGGAGAATACAACTCCGAGCGACTGAGCCCAATCAGGAAGTGCAGTGTAAAGCAAGTGGTGTGGTCCTGCCCAGATGTAAATAAATATCAAAGCCCAGAAGTGGATGATTGATAGTCTGTAGGAGTATACCGGTCTGTTCGCCGCTTTTGGAACGAAGTAGTACATCAATCCCAGGTAAGGCGTGGTCAAAAAGAATGCAACCGCATTGTGTCCGTACCACCATTGTACCAACGCATCTTGAACGCCCGCGTACCAACTGTAGCTCTTTAAAAACGAAACTGGAAGCTCGAAGGAGTTGAATATGTGTAGGATGGCTACCGTGACGAAAGTGGCTAGGTAAAACCAAATCGCAACGTATATGTGTCGCTCTCTTCTTTTTACCATTGTCATGATCATGTTTAGACCAAACACAACCCACAATAGCGTAATGGCAATATCAATTGGCCATTCAAGCTCTGCATATTCTTTACCGGTTGTATACCCAAATGGTAATGTGAGAACCGCCGAAAGAATGATGATTTGCCATCCCCAGAAATTTACATTCGAGAGCATGTCACTCCACATTCTGGCTTTCAGCAACCGTTGCAAGGAGTAATATACTCCCGCAAAAATGCCGTTTCCTACAAAGGCGAATATGACTGCGTTTGTGTGAAGAGGCCTGATACGACCGAAAGTCAAAAAGTCGGTGGCGAAACCAAGCGACGGCCAAACGAGCTGAAGAGCGGCTAGCAGCCCTACGAGCATTCCGACAACGCCGAATACCACAGTCGCGATAATGAACTTGCGTACTATCGAATTGTCGTAACTGAATTTTTCGAGTTCCATAGAATTATACGTTTTCGTTATTTGGTTTAGTATCGTCAAAAAGTATTCTCACAGAAGGCGAATAGTCGTCGTCATATTGATTCGTTTTAATGGCCCAGATGAAGGCCCCCAGAAATGCTAGGGCAATTATTAGGCTTACGACAATGTGAATGATCATCACGCTCATAGTGTAGATTTTGAGTTGAGGGCAAAGGTGAATGGCGCGTATGCCCCAAGTAATGATGATGAATAGACTAAATACTGATCCTCATCAGCAATGATCTCAGTTGGAATTCAGTTGCTCTCACTCATTTTAAACTGTTTTTTCAGTTTTATAACTGTTTTTTCAGTTTATATTTGTGGTATGGAAAATTTGACGCCTACTGAAGAGCGGATCATGCAGGTCATTTGGAAGCTTGATAGAGCATTTGTCAAGGATATTATCGAGCTCATGCCAGAGCCTAAACCGCCATACAACACAGTCTCTTCAGTCGTAAGATTGCTGGAGAAAAAAGAGTTCTTGGGTCACAAGGCATACGGAAAGACATATGAATACTTTCCGATCATTTCCATCGAAGAGTACTCCAAACGCACTTTTAAAACGCTCCTTGGAGACTATTTTAATGGCTCCTTTCAGTCCCTCGTTTCATTCATGGTCAGTGAAGAGAACCTCAGCGACAAGGATCTGAAGGAGATCGGTGCGATTTTAAAAACAGGCCAACAAAAATCTTGAGCATATGATGAGTCATTGGACAATCCTCTTCTTGGAATTTCAATTCTGCCTCTTTGCGTTTGGCCTATTCTACTGGTCGGCTCTTTCCAAAATGAATCACTACCGATGGAAACGTATTTACATTCTGTCGGCCGTGGTCATGTTACTGATGATTCCAAACTTTCACTACACAGTTGTCGAATCAACTGCTCCTTTGGATGTGACTATTGATCTTGGCGCCATTCTCAATTCCGTTGAGGCAGGTGATGCAATTGTCGAACCAGAGAATCAACTCAGCGTACAAACTTTCAATTACACTTCGCTTCTCTCGTACGTAATTCTTCTATTGCTTGGGTTTGGTTTGGTTCCTCATCTACGTTGTCAGATGGATATCTCTAAAAACTAAACTCCGGAAGTACTCCTACTTCGATTCAAAGCTTGATGCTTTTATCACCGACGAGTTCGAGATGGCTTTTGCATTTGCTGGCTCGGTATATGTCCCTCCAACCTTTGATGAGATGGTGCCGGCCGAACGAAGCGCCATCCTAAACCATGAACGACGACACGTAAAATTCAACCATGAATTTGACAAATGGCTGATGAATATGGCAAGGGTCATACTTTGGATCAATCCCATATTTAGATATCTGAGCAATGAGCTTTCAGCAATCCATGAATTTGAAGCGGACGATGATTTTGCTCCAGGATATGACCGCATACTTTACAGCGAGTTGTTGCTCAAGCTCCAATTCCAAAAATCTGATCTGCCATTGATGGCTTCTCCCTTCTCCCAAAGTTTGATTAAAAAGCGCGTACGACAGCTAAATCAACCAAAATCAAATACCATGAAAAAAGGATTGTTTTTCCTTTCATTACCCATGATTATCATGCTCGTATATGCGTTTTCAATTGAGACCGTCAACAAACCGCATCAGGAAGAAAGCCAAGTGCTAACTCCCCATTTTGTTTCACCTATCAACCTTTCAAAAGTCACGAGGTATTCCTCTTTCGGAATGCGAAAAGGGCCAGGATCTGCTGAGTCTCAAATGCACGAAGGACTTGACCTGGCGGCAGAAGTTGGAACCGATGTCTTTGCTTCTAGCACGGGCACCGTAGTCTTGGTAGAACACTACTCAACTGGCCATGGCCTTCGAGTTGGCTTCGACCATGCTGACAGTTTCGAGACGCGTTACTCCCATCTGGATCAAATACTAGTTGTAGAGGGGCAAAATGTTGAATCAGGCCAATTAATTGGAAAATGTGGGACTTCTGGAAAAAGCACTGGGCCACATCTGCATTTTGAAATTCTCAAGAACGAAGAACATGTAGATCCAGAGAAATTTTTAAGTCTGAGCCTGCTAGATTTCGGAGCCAGTGATCTTAGTAAAGAGAAGTTTCTGGTCATCATCGATCCAGCTCATGGAGGCAAGGACAATGGGGTTCAAGTCGGGGATCACACCGAAAAGGACCTAAGCCTGAAGTATGCATTGACTCTTAGAGACGAACTCAAAGTTTTAGGCATATCATCCATAATCTTGAGAGAAGACGATCGGAGCATGTCTCTCGAACAGAGAACCATGGCCACCTATGGCACTGAGAATGTACTCTACCTTTCTCTCCACTTTAATGAAAGTAAATCTGACTCCGCCCAAGGAATTGAACTCTACCTGAGCGAACAAGAAGATGTAAACCAGCTAAAAAGTAAGCTGTACGGAGAGATTTTTGGGCAATTAGCTGTCGCCAAGGACATTCAATTCAGAGGGGTAAAAACAGCCGGATTTTACGTGGTCAAGAACAGTAATAGCCCTGCTATTCTCATGGAGCTTGGGTTCATGAGTTCTCCAGAAGAGCTCGAGAAAATATTGGACGATCAATACCGCAAAAAGGTCTGTTCAGTTATTGCTGAGAGTACGAACTTGTACGTGAACTAGTCTTTGGGAGAAGGCTGTTTAATTAGGTTAGGGTGTCCTTTTGGGCCCCCTTTTTTCTTGAACTTGCGTTTCGAGAACCAATCAAAAAACTGAACAGTTCTTGATTGCAACTCGATATTGACTAATTTGGCACAACCCTCTAACATGAAAAATTTAGTCCTATTCATCGGAATATTTCTTCTGTGTGCAGCTCAAACCACAGCTCAAACACAAATCAAATTTTACACAACAATGGGCGACTTCATCGTCGAGATGTCCGACTCATTGACACCAATCACCTCCGGTAATTTCATTGATTTGACTGATCAGGAATACTACGATGGTGTGATTTTTCATCGTGTAATTGACAATTTCATGATCCAAGGAGGAGATCCAACAGGCACTGGGTCAGGAGGCCCTGGTTATACGATCCCAGATGAATTCGATTCCACGGGTACATTGAGCAATGTTCAAAAGACCATCTCAATGGCGAACTCCGGCCCTAACACAGGGGGGAGTCAATTTTTTATTAACCTCGTCAACAACACTTATCTTGATTTTGACAATGCTCCGTTTTCCTCGGCTCACCCAGTTTTTGGGATGGTCATTGACAGCTTTGAAGTAGTTCAAGCAATTGGTGGAGTATCTGTTAATGGTAATAACCGCCCGCTCACTGATGTTGTCATGGACAGTTTGAGGGTTATTTATCGCCCCTCGAACGACACCATTGTTGACACCACCCCGCCGGCAGGATATCAAAAGAGTGCGGCGCTCTCAACGAAGGTGTTTCCAAATCCAATTGGTCAGGAGTCTGTCGTGATTATCGAATCGAAAGAAGCCGGAAATGCACAGATTTCGGTCATTGACGCAGGGGGTCGAGTTGTAATAAGTACAAATCGAAATTTGCGCATAGGTATGAATCGATTTACGGGTTTTGGCTTGGAGTCCTTGTCTCGTGGATTTTACACCATGCATATTTCACAAGGAGATCACCGCCACTCGCACAGTCTTTTGGTGACGAGATAATTTATTCACAAATCTGTTGAGAATTGCAAGAATTCTTTTTGATTTGATGTCATAATAAGTGGTCATGAAGAAAATTCTGTTTGCACTGATAGTAGTGCTCCCGGTTACAGCCTTAACACAGCAAGTTCAGATGTACGAAGGCCCGTTCGAGGCTGGTGAAGCATCCTACTCCTTCAAGGAAAATGCGATGCATCAGAAGGTTTATCATGGACTGTTCAAATATTCTGAAACTCGAGAGATCCCTGCTCGTGGTGGAGAAAACGAGGTGCTCCTAACAGGAAATTACAAGGACAATAAGAAGAACCTAGCTTGGGTAGTGACTGTGAAAAATGAGTCATTCTCGGAGACCGTTACTGGTCAATATCTAAACGGTAAAAAGAACGGAATGTGGACCAATCGACTTCGAGATGAAGCGAATGGAATGGATATTAAAGTAACTCAAGCATCATTCTATAAAAACACTTTCCGCGGAAAATTCAGCTATAAATACTTGATGTACGGAAACAGCGTCAGTTTCGAAAAACTCAATGTGGACGGTTCCTTTGACATGAACGGAAAATTTGATGGGGAATGGACTCTCGAATACAGACGGGCTGGCGGTTCGGCAAAATCTGAGAAAATAAGCTTTCAACACGGAGTGCTCGTCTCACATATGATTGTTGACTCCGCGTCAGGTGAAGTGACTAAGAATATTGACAACAGTGAGTTGGTCAATGGTTTCTTTTCGAATATGGATCGGATGGATTCCAGTGCTGTGGTGGGAGATTCAAAATGGGGATTGAAGCATGCTTACACTGAGCATGAAATACTGAAACCCGTTCTAAGCATTTGGACCAAGGTCCTTGGCGCTAAGCTGGGAAATCATTTCAATTCGTCTTTGCCAACACTCTTGATTAAAACAGGTGAACTTGAGAAAAAGCAGGCCCTAAGGAACCAGATGGTACTAATTGACTGGAAGGAAACACCGAAAGGGAAGCGGGAATTTGAAGAACAGAAGCGAATTCAAGCCGATTACGACAATAAAATTGCTTTAGGCAATAAGCACTTTGAGTTGAAGAATTACCCGCAAGCATTAAACCTATATAAGGATGCGACTGGCATTAAAAAGGACGAAACATATCCACAAGATCAGATCATCAAGGTTGAAGCATTGATCGCTGAGGAAGAAAAGAAATCTAAGCTCGCAAGAATGATCTCGGGGCGAGCAACCTTGTGGAAAGGAAATGAGAAGATGTTGGAAGGAGAA
>Ga0008648_10000485_pt1 | contig 14737 bp, 8 predicted proteins | sample SaaInlV_100m_DNA_4_FD_59171 | JGI IMG/M metagenome (GOLD analysis project Ga0008648, IMG submission 59171) | Marine microbial communities from expanding oxygen minimum zones in the Saanich Inlet - SI037_S2LV_100m_DNA | ecosystem: Environmental > Aquatic > Marine > Intertidal zone ...
GGAATTGCTCACCGACAACTCACACTTCAGAGTTCGCCAGCGGGCGGCATACGGGATGAAACTCTCGGGAGGAATCGCACAGGCTCAGCCGGTGGAATCCGCTCTCGTGGAGGAGAGGAATCCATATGTACGCCAATCGATCCTCGGGGCCCTGGGCGGTATCCGCGATGTACGCTCGGTTCCCCTGGTCACCCGCATCCTGCAAGAAGACGAGGTTCTAGCCACACGCATCTCTGCAGTGAGGGCATTGCTACGTATCGAAGGCGATGCAGTGGTGGAGGCCTTGAGGACAGCCCGCGATGACAGTTCTCAGCCCCTAAGGGTTCGCGAAGAAGTGATCCGAGCACTCGATTCTCTGGGAATCTCCGGCTAACTGTTCCGCGGCCCGCTTGAGAGTGGGCCTCCGCGATGTCACGATCTATCTCAGGGCAGTACAGCATTGCCTTCGGTACAGGACCCCATCCACAGAAGATAGAGGAAGAGGCTCGATGATCTGGCCAGTTCAGCAGCCACAATCATCTCCGTCTCGATCGGGACTGTTGCTCCTGCTATTGCTGTTGCTCGGATGCATCGGCTGCCAACCGACGACTCACCCGGAATTGATCTCTGCCCGGATCGAAGGCCTCCTTGAAGATGGACTGGGCGAGGGCGACCAGATCATCTTGGTCCTCGATGCCTCCCTGGAACTGCCCTCGAACCCTCGCGTCGGCCTGATGATCGAGGGAGCCACGGGTGCGGAGCAGTACTCATTCCAACGTACTGACCATCTCAATGTGCTCATCGCTGAACTAGAATCGGGATTTGACCATCTCGACCAGATCGGTTCCGAACACTCGGTTATGGTTTCCCTCGACCTGGGATTGATGGGTCTCAAGGATGACCTGGGTCAGCCGATCGAGGGTGTGGTCGGACCGGTGTTGCTGGAACTTCCGGCGCCTGAACCGGCGATTCTCGAGGATGCCAGATGGGTCGATTCAGATCGCAGTTCCACCGTCAATCGGGAAGACCTGGTGGTGCTTCGCTGGAATCGACCGGTCCACTTCTCCCAGATCCTTCTCGATCGAAGACTGCAGATTTCATCGAGCTTGATCCGGCTCTCGGTGAAAGGGGATCAACTCGGTTCCAGCAAGGTTCCTGCGCGATTTCTCGATGGTCCCCCCTCGCGTGAAACCAGCATCCTCCTGGGAGAACTCCCCTTCCTCACCATCGATGGGATGCATGAGCACAGCCGATCACGATTTGAAGGGTCCCCCAGTGGCATCGCTGTAGCCGGCACCACCATCTTGCCCTCACAGGAACTGATCACCGATCAAGGCGGTGGTGTGGCATCGCCGCTGGTGGTCGACCTGGAAGGAGATTGTGCCCCCTGGCAAGATCTCGAGTTACCTCCAGGCTTGCCCGCCCTTGCGGGTCACTCCCTGACCCGATTGCCGGGGGGGAAGGTTCTGATCGCTGGTGGCAGGACGATGATGGTCGGATCTTCTGGAAGGGTTCTCTCCAGCGCATGGATCATCGACCCGATGGGAAATCACCAGGGCCCGATTCCGATGCAAGCGGCCCGTGCTGATCACTGCGCGACGCTCCTCCCCGGTGTCGACGGCTTGCTCGAAACCGAAGACGATCTGGTCCTGATCACTGGAGGCTGGGATGGCTCCCGAGCCCGTAACGATGCCGAGGTGCTGATTCTGTCCGCTGAAATGAGCCGCTTCATTCCGGTCGAGAGCGAGTCACCATCCAGTGCTAGATTCGAGCATTCCGCCCATCCGATCGCCCAGAGAAACACAGTGATCGTGGTGGCGGGTCGTCTCGATGGACATCTGAACGGACTCATCGAACAGATCGAGATCGAGATCCTCGACGGGGATCGTGGACCGAAAGCGATCAGCACGACCTACCAGATCGGTGAGTTGCGCCATCCGAGGCACCAGCATGGCTCGATCCTGTTCGAGGATTCTGAGCAACCGTTGTTGCTGCTCTATGGTGGCTACGGAGGGTCACTGGGTGCTCCTCACGTGCCGTTCGACACCGAGCACTGCCGAGTACTGGATCATCCGGAAGCGTTCAGGATCCGTGCAGAATCGAGGACCAGCCGGACATTGCTGATCGATAAACCAGGATCGAACTTACCCGGACCCCGTCGCGGATTGCGACTGCAATCGATCGGAGATAGTACTGCCCAGGGAAATCGAGCCTTGCTGGTCGCCGGAACTCGCCGGGAACCGAACCCGGATGCATTGACCCCCTTCCAGCCGACTGAATGCCGGACTAGTTTCCTGCTCGAGCAGCAGGATACGAGATTCGGGCGCATCCAGTTGCGCTGGATCCCGGCAGGGAGACTTCCCGTCGAGCTCTATCAGCCCAGCATCGTGGAACTTCCCGGTGGTAGGATTCTCATCGCAGGTGGCTTTGACCGTGGTGGACTTCCGACATCGGAAGCGGCGATCTACGACCCCTTCTCAGGAGTCGTGGAGCGGGTGTGCAAGCCTCTCAGCAGGGCATCCGCCGATGGCGAAGAGTTACTGCTGGCCCCGCGGGCGGTCGCTTTGTGGGGTGGTGCGCTGATCGTGGCCGCCTCGCCAGAGAGCCGAACCTGTCGAGCGCTACTGTTCACGTCAGGAAACTGATCCGCCGCCCTCGCCAAACCACGTTTGGATTACCGCGTTTGGATTACTACCGAGTGGGCGATTCGCCACTGTAATTCACCAGCACCAGATAGAGCTCCCATAACTCCGCCTCGGAATCTTTCTTGGCCCTGTTGGTGAGCTTCACCTTTTCAAATCCAAGGTGAGGTGCACGAGTCTGAATATGAGCCAAGAAGGTGATCTGCTCGCGCAGAGGCCTGTTCTCAAAAGTCGCAGCATAACTATGCTTGGTGATCCCTTGTTTTGGTTCCGCATCATTACTTTGACTCTTGATCTCGGGCTTGGAAGCACTGTTTTTCATCGACTCGATGATCTCGGCGATGGTGGTGCTGATCTTGCCAGAGTTTTTCTTACTTTCCTCGCGACGTAGATGATCCAGAACCACTTCTTTACTCTCAGCAGAGTTGAGCAGTTCCTTGAGATTCGTCAACGTGCGACTCTCACTTTCGGTTGCAGCGCGATACTCCTCAGCACTGGTGTGTAACCAGTATCCCCAGGCACCGAACACCCCGGAGCACAGGAACAAGGTCAGGAGAATGATCTGTGTCAAATCACTGGTTTTGCCATGATCCGCCATCGTTACCTCCTCCCGTCAGTTTCTGTAATTGAGGACTTCAACTTCAGTTTCAGGGTGACCTTTTTCCGATCGCCAGCAGGCTTGATGTCATCCTCGATATTGAAGTACATGGACCTCTGCTCCAGAGCTGTAATCACTCGCTCTCCTGAAGCGGCATCTGGCACCTCGAAGATCACCGTCGAGACCCCGTTTTTTTTCTTGGCGCCGTTGATCTCGATCGATTTCCAGATCGGATAGACCTTTGGATTCGCTGAAGAGACTCCTCCGGTCACATCCTTGATCAAATCCATTCCTGGCAAGTACTGCACCAGTTTCTGCCTGGTCGACCCGGATCCAACCCCCTTCAATGCAGCGATCTTATTTTCTGCACTTCTCAAATAATTGGGCTTGGAACTCTTCGGACTCTCGCCAAACCTGGCCATGTACACTGCTTCTTCGTTGGATCTCACCGTCTCGTACTCTGCTTTGCGGTATTGCTTCTCACGGTGGCTTTCGACCAGCCAGGTCACGGACATGAAGCAGAGGATTAATCCCATCAGCATCAGTCCAGGCAACAACTTGGCAAATCTTCGCTCATACCGAAATTCTTCCTTACGGAAGTCAAATCGAGTCAGCCCTTGCCCTGCTGACTGAAGCGCCAGCCCAACGGACACACCACCCGATCTGTTGCAGCGATCGATCAAGGCTATCGGCATTCCAGTTTCGACCCCGTCGCAGACACGAAGTTGCTGAGCGGGCACCTCATACTCTTCTGCCAGACGATCCGAAATTCCCAGGTCGCAAGCGGCGCTTCCGGAAACAACGATTCGGTCCAGCGGTGATCTCATCAAGATCCCGGCAAAAGTCCGCTCGATCTCGGTGAATAGTCGCCCAATCACCTCTTCCGGGTCGGCTGGAGGCAGCGCTGGAGACGATGTCATTTCCGCGTTCAATCGCTCGAAGTCTTCATCCGAGACCACTGCGATGGCGAGTTCTTCCTCACCACCAAGGTCCTCATCCGATTCGCTTCCTTGCATCAGGTCTGCAAACTCCACCGCAGATTCTGAAGGAGTCGTTTCGAACCCTTCCACGGCCCCACTTGAGCTGCCGGTCGCGGAGGTCGCCAGCGACGGTATCGCGGATGGCTGGAGATGATTCGAGGTCGATCGAATCCTCATGACTCTTCCCTCCTCGAGCAGAACGAAGGTCGTATGACCCGCTTCCATGCCGATGAGAAGAGTGCGTCCACCCCTGAGATCTGGTCGAGATACATGGAGTGAAGTCGCCAGGGCGGTGGCATCGACCTCGACCTGGACTGGATCCACCCCGCCTTCACGAAGCATTTCCAGATGAGCACCGACGATTTTCTTTTGCACTGCGCTGATCAGCAGCCGGCTCGAATCTTCAGTTTCTGAACACTTGATGAACTCGATGATCAGATCATCGATGGAGGCGGATGGGAGATGCCCTTCGCTCTCATACCGAATCGTCTTGGAAATGACATCTTCATTGGTGAATGGAACCGAGATCTCTCTCAAGGTCGACATCCGAGTCGGAATGGAACTGACCACCTCGATGGTCTTGCTCCCGTGATTTTCCAGTGCTCCATGAAGGATGGACTCCAGAGACGCGAGGCGCTCCTCGCTACTTTCTCCGATAATCTTGGCCTCGATGTAGTCGATGATGACGGTCTGTTTCGCAGTGGAATCCACCACTGCGATCGAGACGTCAGATCCATCGATTTCTATTCCTGCGTGCAGGGCCACGACAGGGCTCCTCTCAAATCATCCTCGGGATGGGAATCAGGTCTGATTTGGCTGGTTTTGTTGACGGGCTCGCTGAAGTTCTTCGAGACGACGAATCGCTTCCTGAGGGTTTGACTCGACATCCACTCCGAGCGTCGCTTCAAGAGTCGCCTGCCCCACCCTTGAGCTGGGTGTCTGGGTGGATGTTCCGCCACGAAGTTTCGGCTTGGCCTTGTTCGGAGGTGCAACTCTCCCTCTCTGGTCTGACCTGGGATCACCAAAACTACGACTATTGGTTCTGGAATTGGGCTTGGTCGTGGGAGTCCTCGGCGAAACACCTCTGGGTGGAACGACTCCGGTAGGACGGGTGGTAGGTGACTTGGGAACTTCGGTTCCGCGCATCGGCTTGCCGTCATTGCCGCGAATCGAGCCCCTCACATCTTCAGGGATCGCGGACAACCGACCTACAGCACTGGCTCCTGTCTGGCCACCTGTGAGAAGTTCCAGTTCTTCCGGACTGAATCCCCGCAGTACCAGCGTCTCGCCTTCCTCATGGATCACCGGATCGATGATCGACTCCTGACGAAGGGTGTAACTGCGTCCGTTGTGCTCGTAGATCACCTGTTTGGGTTGGTCCTTGATCTCGACCACCATGTAACTGTTCTCATCGATCCTGAACTCTTTGCCCTGCTCCAGGTATCGCACCCGTTGATTCGAGGTCGGGGAACGGCCCGAGGTTCTGGAACTCGCCCTATTGATGGCGGATGCTCCACCACCCCTGGTGCTTCTACCGCGAACACGGCTCGTGTTGACGGGGCGCCCGCTACGACTCGACGATTTGAGGACATTGGTCTGCCCCTTCTCCTGGATGGATGCAAATCGCTGTCCCTCAGGAGAGTAGATGACTCCAACGATTTCCCATTCTCCGATGGGGCCCGAATCGAGCAACGGTAGCGTCGATTCGACCGGCTTGATCTGCGCGACAGGAGCCTGTGGCGCAGTGCGGTAAAGTTCTCCGATGATCTCCCGGTACTGGTTGGGAACCGGACGAGCAGCCTGCTCCTTCAACTCGAAGTCTTGCGGATCGACCAGGCGAACCGGCACATCCTGCGGAGATTCGAGCAGCAGGTCGTACATCACGAACCCGAGCAGGGTCATCGCTGAAATATTGAAGAGCAGAATTCCGCTCCGTAGTAGTTGGATGCTCACTTTTGGCATCGATTAATCCTCCACGAAACCTTCATCGGCGCACTTCCTTCCAGGAAATTACAACCACGTGCTGTCCTTTCCTGGCACAAACCATTCTACCCGAGAGAGAGCGATCCTCGCTCGTTCCTTCGATGGTTGTGGTGAAAAAATTGCTAGAAAAAACAACATGATCCTCGAGGTCCTGCTGCAGGAGTTCGAATACGGAGCCCTCCGAGCCACTGGTGTCTTCCCAGGCCTCATCGACCTGTTTCAACTGCTCGAAACTGGTGAAGTACTCGAATTGCTGGATTTCCTCATCCTCGACACCAAATTCGCTGAGCAGATCGTCGATGATCTCCCCGGTCACCTCGTCGATCTCCTCCTGGTAACTATTGCAATGGTCTCGAATCTGCCATGCGATCTCCTTCGCCTCATCGAAATCCTCGAAGGATCGAAGCATGGCGACCAGCACCTCAGGCCTTGCGGTGTTGAGGTTGATCTTGCCCGACGAGTTTGCGGTCATGACATGTCGAAGCCCGATGGGAGTCGGAATCTGATCCACTCCCCCATCGAGAAGTTCGAACCCGGATGCCTCGAGATCGTCGAAGGATCCGGGGGCCAGCGCCTGGAGGTCCTCCATCATTCCGCCGGTATCTTCCTGGTCAAACTCATCATCTTCTTCCAGTGTCGCCGGGTCGATGGGTCCGTAGAACAACTCCCAGGTGACTTCTTCCAGCTGACGGATCGAATCCAGGCTACGGATTCTGCGCAGATTTTCATCGAGGACACGCTGGTGAACCAACGAAACGATCGCCTCTGCGGTATCTCGTGGATCCGGAGTTTCGATGTAATCGAAGCCATTTTCAGTGTTGAAATCGATGACGCCCTCGATCAACCGTTCAAGGATCACCTGGGCTTCTTCGACTTCTTCTTGCTCTGGAGGCACGAATTCTTCCAGTAGTCCCGTTTCTTGTAGCAGCCCATCAATCGCAGCGTTTCCAGCAGCCGCTTCTTCGAGAGCATCGAGTTCACTCTCCTCATCCTCGGGCAGTGCAGCGAGCGAGAAGATGTGATTGAGGTCGATGCAGGATTCTCCATCGACGACCATTCCAACGACCTCGACACCGTTGATGGAATCCTGAATCGGGCGTGCCCACAGGTCGTGGTGGGTGTCGACCGGGTCGTCTTCCGATCCTCTGGAGCCATCGCCCCCGCCTCCACCCGATCCTGGAATTGGAAGACCTCCGGGAAGCTGGGTATCCACCCCCTCCCCTCCGGTCTCCATTCCGTTCATATCTTCCTCCTCTAAATCTTCCAGATAGCCGAGATCTTCCATCAAATCAGAGGAGAGATTCAGCAGCACCTGGCGTCCAGAGGCCTGCAAGGCGTAGGAGAGAGCGGTTCGACCCTGTCGATTGCGCGAGATTCGCTCCTCGATCTTGGTGACGAAGATCAACTGGGTGATGACGACGGTCAGGACCAGTACCAGGATCAACACGACGAACAGCGCAATTCCCCCCTCGGGGGATCGTGGCGCATTCTCGTGGGCTCGCGGTAACTGATTCATCGGATCTCCGGCTCATCTGGCGGCTCGACAAAGAGGTCCCTCATCGGTGAGGACTCACTGCCTATTGATCGGCAGAACTCATGCCATTCTAAAGGCTCTTGATGCTTCCACTCAGATCTACTGTGATCCTGTAAGCCACTTCAAGAACATAGTTTATGACCATGCTCCGAAAATCATGAGGAGCGACCCCTCGCACAATACCCGTTTCCGGGTAATGAGTGTTCGGAATCGCTACATCGAAGCCTGTTCGGCTCCCGTTTCTGGTGCGAGATCTGGCTTCTTCGCCTTCAGGATGAAGGAGAGCACCACCGGTAACACGATCAGGGTCAGCAGGGTCGAGGCGGACAGACCACCGACAATCGCCTTCCCCAGGGTATTGAACTGCGGCCCGGTCAACATCTGGGTGCCGTAGGCCATCGGAATCAACCCCAGTACCGTCGTCAGAGCCGTGATCAGAATCGGCCGTAGTCGGTCACTGGCTCCCTTGCGGATCGCGGTGATGGGATCCAGGCCCTCCTCGAGCCTTCGACGCACCTGATCGATCAACACGATGCCATTATTGACGACGATGCCACAGAGCAAGATCAAGCCAACCGCTGCGGGTGTATCGAGAGCATCTCCCTGGAGCCACAGCGTCCAGATCACTCCGGGAACCGCCAGCAACACGGTGACCATCAATACCAACGGTGTCCGCAGAGACTCGAACAGGCAGGCGAGAACCAGGTAGACCAGGAACACCGAAAGGTACAGGCCCTCTCCGAAGGAACTTCGATTCCTCCAGCGTCCGGACCAACCTTCTCCCAGATCCCAGCTATACCCGACTGGCCAGGGATATTTCTCCAGTGCCGTCTCCAGCCGCTGCTGGATCTGCTCCTTGCTGCTGGGATCGTATTGCACCGACACGGTCAAGTTGGCCAGTCGCTGATCACGGCGGCGTCGATTGGGAGCCTCGACCTGTTTCACCACTCCGATCTCCTCGATGGGTAGTTCCAGAGTGTCGGTGAGTGGGAATCTCATGAAGTTCAGTTCCTCGACAGAATCAGTCTCTTCCTCGTCAAGCCCGAGAGTGATGTCGAGGTCGCCCGATTGAGTTCGCAGTTGGCTAAGGCGATTTCCAGAAAAGGCTGAACTGATGCTTCGAGCTACTGTATCTCCCGAAACCTGCAAGCGACCGAGCAGGTCTTGGTCCGGTTCCAGTCGCAGCTCATCGACCTCTTCATCTCCAACAACTTCCGCTTCGATGATCCCAACGATCCCGCTCAAGTAGGACGCTACCTTGATTCCCAGATCATCCAGATAGGAGCTGGAGTCGCCAGCGAGACGAATTCGAAAGGAGCCTGCGGAAGATCGCGAGCCGCCGCCGTGGCCTCGACCACCCCAACCCCATCCTTCGTCGGTCCGGATCCTGAAGCCAGGCACCTTGGGAAGTACCTCATCGATCCGGCCTCTCAACTCTGCGATGTAATCCTCCGTCGCCATCGCTGGCGGTGGATAGATCCTCGTCAGGGCGTAGCCGTCCTTGTACCAGGAATAGATGTCGCCTTCCCCGATGACTTCCCGATGGCTGGCGAGGAAGTTCTCGATGTCAGTGACCGTCTTTTCCATCTCCCTGTAGTCGAGGCCCTCGACCGGTCGGTATGAGATGTTGGCATAATTGGATTTCCAGTCCGCATCGGACAAGTCCATCCGGAATCCGTTCTCGAATGGAATCACGACACTCAGGGTTGCAGCCACTGCGACGGTCAAGGTCACGGATCGATGGGCCATCGCCGATTTCAATAGATTCTCGTAGCCATCCCTGAACTTCATGAACCAGGAGGAAAGCCCTGGATCACCTCCGCTATAGATTCTGGCGGCCACCATCGGTACGAGGGTCAAGGAAACGAACAAACTCGCCCCGATGGTCAGTGAGATCACCAGTCCGACGCTGGCCAGAGCATCTGAGAACCCGTTACGTTCCGAGATGAAGACCGGCAAGAACACCACCATCGTCGTCAGGGTGGCTGCGAACACCGGAGTTGCGACTTCCAGCGTACCGGTGGTGGCTGCTGTCATCGGGTCATCCCCGAGACCTGCACGTCGGACGATCGACTCCACCACCACGACGGCAGTATCGACCAGCATGCCGACACCGAGCATCAGAGCCATGATGGTGATGATGTTCAGTTCCTGGTCAAGGAAATGAAGTACCGACAATGCAGCGAGCACCGAGATCGGAATCGCCATTCCCACCAGCAAGGTGGCCGAGAATCTTCGCAAGAAGATCAGCAGGATCATCAGGGCCAGGCCGCCGCCGATGATTCCAGCGTCTCGAAGACGCGCCAGCGAACTGACGATCATCTGGCCTTGATCCTGCCAGACCAACAAGTTGATCCCGGCCAGTTGAGGATCGAGGGCGATCCTGGCCACCTCTTCCCTGACCTTCTTGCAAACCTCTACCGTATTGGCGCCAGCCTCCTGGGAGATCTCGAGGGAGACCGCATAGGAGCCATTGAGATGACGCCCCCAGCGCAGTTCTCCCTCTTTTTTCTCGATGGTCGCCACCTGACCCAGCCGCAACCCATTGCGATTGATCGGCATCTGGCGCATCGCTTCCACATCGGAAAGTGCATTGATCAGACGGAGCCGACGAGTCTTACCATCGCTCCAGACTCTTCCGATGGTCGCATCGACATTGGAGTTTCGGATCTCCTGGGCGACCCGGCCGAGGGTCAGACCATGTCGTTCCAACTCTCCCTTGGTGAAGGAAATGCGAATCTCCTTGGGAGTCACACCATCGAGCTTTACCTGCCCAACACCATCGAGTCGCTCGAGAGGCCGCTGGATCCGATTGACCAGAAGATCATAATTTTCCGACAGGTTGATACCCACCGCACTGATGCGAGCCTCCATGATGGCATCTGCATCCGCCCCCCAGCCTCCGGTGCTCAACCGGATCCGGTCCAGATCTTCCACCGGAAGCTGGTCCATCGCCCTTGCCAGTCGCTCTCGAATCTCGACCTTGACCTGATCAAGATCCTCTCCGTAATCAAAACGAAGGGTCACTCGACCATTTCCCTCTCGCGATTCGCTATTGAATCCGCGCACCCTGCGGAGGGTCGCCAGAGCTTCCTCCAGTGGTCTCACCACCTCGTTTTCGACCTGTATCGGAGACGCATTGGGATAGGGAATGTTGATATTGACGCTCATCCTGCCGAGGTTCGGTGTGGCGCTGAGAGGAATCCTGTCGATGGACAGGATTCCGCCGAGCACCAGCAGGATGTGCACGGTCAAGGTAGTGATGGGTCGACTGAGGCAGAAGCGTACAAATGGCTTCATGAAACATCTCCCGAGCGGTTCGATCTCTGGAGTAATCGGTAGCCGGTTGGAATCACCGCCAGTGTCATCACGGTGGCCATGGCCAGGCCCCAGACGACGGTAATGGCGAGCGGCTTACGGAGTTCCGCCCCCGGACCAAGACCCAGTGCCAAGGGCATTAATCCGAGAATCGTGGTGGCACTGGTGATGAGGATCGGACGTAACCGCTCGCTTCCTGCTGTCCTCGCTGCCATCGACGGATCGTGGCCCTGCTGACGCAACTGCTGAATCCGGGCGACGAAGATGATTCCGTTATTGACCACGATGCCGCACAGCAAGATCACCCCGATCATCGAAAGAACTCCGAGAGGAATCCCGGTGATGAACATCGCAATGATCGCTCCGCAGATTCCTAGCGGCACCGTGAAGATGACGATGAAGGGAAGGAGCAACGATTCAAAAGTGCTGGCGAGCACCAGGTAAACCACAAACACCGCCAGCGCCAGCGCCTCTGCCAGGCTGGTGAGGGACTCCTTCATCTCCTGATTTTGACCCGACATCTGAGCGGACGAGCTGGGCGGCAAGTAATTGCCGTGGATCACTGACTCCGCTCTCTCGGTCGCGGTTCCCAGATCGATGCCATCGGTTCTTGCGGTGACCAGAACAGATCGCTCTCCACCGATTCGGCGAATCTCCACCGGTCCCAGCGCTTGCTCCAGGCGACCGAGAGAAGCGACCCTCAGGGGCGCGGCGATTCCATCTCCAACAAGGGTCACGGAGTCCATCTCGACATCGGATAGAGTCTTGTCCAGAGCGCCGCTCATTCGCACCCGAATATCGATGGGCTTCTCGGCAAATCGATACTGCGTGGCGACTTCTCCGATGCCCTTGGCCCTGAGGCCGTTGGCAATCTGCTCCAGGGAGAGGCCATATGCAGAGATCTTCACGGGATCGAGTCGAACGTGAACCTCTGGCACCTGATCGGCAACCTGTGCCTGTACATCGAGTAGTCCGGGAACCAGTTCTAAACGATCCTCGATGGCCAGGGCAGAGAACCTCAGTAGATCCAGATCTTCATCGAAGACCTCGATCTCGATGGGATCCCTGAAGGTGAACAGTGATGGTCTCCCCAGGGTATAAGGGCAATCGGGCACCTTGTTGAACTCACCGATGATGCGCGCGATCACCTGTTCCTCATCGACACGAGTCGCCTCGGGATTCAGCGAAACTGAGACCCTCGCCACATGTTCTCTACGATCTCCCGCTTGCACTTCACCCAGCACAGGAGCGTCTCCCACGATGGAAGTGGTCATGCCAATCGGCAATCCCTCCTCGCGAAGCCTGTCGATCGCATGCTCCAGTGCCGCCACCTTGCGATCGGTCTCCTCCAGTGGAGTCCCTTCCGACAGTTCAACATCGAAGTAAAACTGCCCCTGGAACAGGTCCGGCACCAGTTCCGAACCCAGTTCGGTGGCCCGAGGAAGAATCGCAAAGCACAGCCCAAGTGCGAGAACCGGCGGCACCCAGGAAACCTCGAGGACCCGATCGAGCATCCTCGCGTAACTGTTCTGAGCCGCTTTCATTCCAGCAGCAAACACGCTGGAGATGGGGCTCAAACAGCGATCGATCCACTCGAATACCTTTGACATCTTGCCGCCACTCGAGCCGTTGGCGATGATGGTTGGAATGACTGTGATGGCCACGAATAAGCTCGCCAGCAGGGAATAGGTCACCGTCAGCGCCTGATCGCGGAAGATCTCTCCACCGATGCCCTGAACAAAGATCAACGGCAAGAAGACCGCGATGGTCGTGAGGGTCGAGGCGATGATCCCCCCCATCACCTGACTGGTTCCCTGGGTCACGGCAGTGCGCATCTCCACGCCATCGTCTCGCAGGCGCTGAATCGACTCCAACACCACCACACTGTTGTCGACCAGCATTCCGATACCCAGCGCCAGCCCTCCCAGAGACAGCACATTGATGCTGACGCCAGTCAATTCCATCAGCAGAAAAGTGACCGCCACTGAGATCGGAATGGAGAGTGCGATGGTCAGAGTGCTGATCATGTTTCGCAGGAACAAGAATAGTACCAGCGCCGCCAACATCGCTCCCACCATGGCGGTGGATTCGACACTGGCGATCGAATCCTCGATGAAGCGAGCCTGGTCCGCGAGGATTTCCATCTCACAACCTGAAAGGCTTCGATCCTTCACGATCGTCTCCAGCCGTGCCCGAACTCCCTTGGCCACGGAAACGGCATTGGCATCGCCCTCCTTGTAGAGGTCGATCTGAACCGCAGGCTTCCCGTTGACGCGTACCAAGATCTCTTCATCTTTCGGAACGATGGCCGCAGTGCCGATATCCCGGACCCGCAGAGTGCCCGATTCACCGTGACGGACGATCACATCTTCGATGTCCTCGAGGGACTGAAATTCATTCACCGTTCGCAGCCTGTAGGCGGTCTGCTGATCACGGATCTCTCCGCCAGATCGATTGACGTTTTCCTGCGCCAGGCGCTGGGCGACGTTCTGAACCGAAATCCCGAGTATGTCGAGTTTCTTCGAATCGAGATTGACCAGCACCTCGTCCTCGGCACCTCCGATGACCCTCGCTGCTGCCACTCCATCGAGGGTTTCCAGCGAACGCTTGACCCTCAATTCTGCCAGCTTCCGAAGATCAGCAACGGAACGCGATCCGGTCAGCGCCAATCGCATCATCGGATCGAGAGAAGGGTCGAAGCGGAACACCAGCGGTGCGCGCGCATCGTCGGGGAGATTGACGAGATCGAGTTTCTCCCGCACATCGAGGCTGGCTCGCTGCATGTCAGTATCCCAGCTGAACTCCAGCACCACTTCGGAGACGCCGGCACGAGATTCGCTGATGTATCTGCGCAAGCCCTGCACGACTCCGACCACATCTTCGATCGGCTCGGTGACCAGTTGCTCCACCTCTTGAGGTGATGCATCCGGCAGTTCCGTTTGAACCGTCAGGGTCGGGTAGGTGATATCTGGAAGCAGTTCGATGGGGAGACGCCCGAGCGAAAGGACTCCGAAGGTAAACGCAGCGATGGTGATCATTCCCACCGTCACCGGTCTTCGGATGATTCCCTGTAGCCAGTTCTCCATCGATCCCTCCTCAACTACGGTAGATCAACCTCCCGAGTTGTTGGCTCCGCTTGCGTCACTGGTCGGCTTGGTTTGTGGCTCGACCTGTGGTGATCCTGAAGGATCGGCCGGAGTCGCACCGGTGGGGAGCACTGCCGCAGACGGCGGTGAACCTTTTCCCGGGCGCCGTCCGGGCGCCTTACCCGCACCCCTTGAACCGCGCTCACCTGCGGAGGGTTCCAAACCTCTTCTCGGTTCCTTCTGCAGCGGTTCCCGAGTGGCGGTACCATCATCCTGTCGCTCGACGGTGAGTGAGTCGACCTGTACAGGAATCTCCCTGTAGACACTGACCTGATCTCGATCCTCAAGATCATCCAGTCCCTGTACCACGACCCGGTCCCCCAGGCCCAGTCCTTCCTCGCAGACGATGATCGTCTCGTTCTCGTATCCGGTCACCACATCGATCTCCTGAACCGTTTCGCCATCTTCGAGGAGACGAAAAACGCGAGATCGACCATCCCCTTTCAATACCGCCTTGCGCGGTATCACGATGCGATTCTTCAAGGTCCTGGTGATGATATCGATGTGGGCAAAGGAACCGGGTCTCAATGTCACAGCGGCATCCGGAAAGGTGGTCA
>Ga0008648_10000609_pt1 | contig 13469 bp, 13 predicted proteins | sample SaaInlV_100m_DNA_4_FD_59171 | JGI IMG/M metagenome (GOLD analysis project Ga0008648, IMG submission 59171) | Marine microbial communities from expanding oxygen minimum zones in the Saanich Inlet - SI037_S2LV_100m_DNA | ecosystem: Environmental > Aquatic > Marine > Intertidal zone ...
TCATTCTGGCAATTGCATACGTCTATATTTGGGGACGGGGAGGTTTGGAATGGGATTGATAGAAGACGCCGCCGAAAGGGTTGGCGACGAGATCAACAACCTTAAGTTGAATGTCCAGGATTCCATCGAAGCGATGGATCATGAGTACGCCGGGTCCTTGTATGACACGATATTGACCACTAAACTTGGCAAAGTTGTTGGCTGGGCGCAGAAGAACGCCTTATGGCCCGCGACTTTTGGCTTGGCCTGTTGTGCTATTGAAATGATGGCTATGGCCAATTCCCGCTGGGATGCGGCACGTTTCGGGGCCGAGGTTTTTCGCGCTTCTCCGCGTCAGGCAGACCTGATGATTGTGTCGGGGCGGGTCTCGCAGAAAATGGCGCCGATCCTGAAACAGATTTATGACCAGATGCCCGAACCCAAATGGGTGATGTCCATGGGAGCTTGTGCTTCCTGCGGCGGGGTTTTCAATAATTATTCCATAGTCCAAGGGGTGGACCGCGTGGTGCCGGTGGATGTTTATGTTCCCGGATGCCCTCCCGGTCCTGAAGCTTTGCTTTATGGCCTGATCAAGCTTCAGGAAAAGATCATGGCAGAAGCGGGGACCGACAAGGCCAAAAAGAGGGTGGCATGACAGGGGAGGAAATCATCGCAACGGTGAAGGCTGGCCTTCCCGATACCATACAGGATACCGCTTTGCCTCAGGGTGATGCTGTGATTTTTGTCGCTCCCGACTGCTTGCAAAAAGTAGCGGCTTTTCTCAAAGACGACCCGTCCCTGAAATTCGATTACCTGTCTGATGTGAGCGGAGTGGATTACCTCATTGAAGAACGGGAGCCCCGCTTTGAAGCGGTATATCTGCTTTACTCCATTGACCATTCTCATTCCATACGTATTCGTGTCGGCATAGAAGAAGAGAATCCTTCGGTACCTACCGTGTCGGAACTCTGGAAGGGAGCGTTGTACCCTGAGCAGGAACTGTTCGATATGTTTGGTATCCACATTGAAGGACATCCTCGGATGGAACGGCTGATCATGCCGAAAGACTGGGTGGGTCACCCGCTTAGAAAAGATTATCCGTTAACTACAGAGCCTGTTGCTTTTTCGTATAACCGGGATTTTAAAAGTGAATTGGTCAAATCAAAACCTCCAACTCGATAGGGTGACTTGTGAGCGTAACTGAACAAGGATTGCTGGAACGCGATAAAGACACCATGACCCTGAATATGGGGCCTCAGCACCCGAGCACCCACGGGGTCTTCAGGGTTATCCTTGAGATGGATGGCGAGGTGGTGGAGACCGCTGAACCGGAAATTGGCTACCTGCACACAGGCATCGAAAAAACTTCCGAAAATAAAAGATACGTTCACGTCATCCCGATGACCGACCGTTTGGACTATCTCAACCCGCCGGGCAACAATCTGGCCTTCTGCCTGGCAACGGAGAAGCTGCTGGGCGTGGAGATTCCTGAACGGGCCCAGGCTCTTAGAGTCATCATGTGTGAGCTGGCGCGGATCGCCAGCCATCTGGTCTGGTTGGGAACGCATGCTCTCGACATTGGCGCGATGACAGTTTTTCTGTATTGCTGGCGAGAGCGGGAGATGGTTCTTGATCTTAATGAAGAGATTTCAGGTGTGCGCATGATGACCAGTTATATTCGCATCGGCGGCGTGGCGAAAGACGCGACCCGGCCCTGGCTGGATGGCATCCGCGATTTCATCGACTATTTTCCCGCCAAGGTGGATGAGTATGAATCGTTGCTGACGAAGAATCCGATCTGGATGGATCGAACCCAGGGCATTGGCGTTTTCTCCAGAGAAGAGGCGATCAACTGGAGCTTAAGCGGTCCGGCACTCAGGGCTTCCGGTGTGAACTGGGATATTCGTAAATCCCGGCCCTACAGCGGTTATGAAAAATACGGTTTCGAGGTTCCTGTTTACCAGGGCGGAGATATTTATGATCGTTACCGGGTGCGTGTTGAAGAAATGCGCCAGAGTCGGGAAATCATCAATCAGGCCATACAAAAATTGCCGACAGGGGATTATAAAACACCGGACAATAAAGTCTCTTTGCCTCCACGGGAAACTCTGCATACCAGCATGGAAGCGTTGATCCATCATTTTAAACTGGTGTCCGAGGGAGTCAGTGTCCCGAAAGGCGAAACCTATGTGCCCATCGAAGGGCCGAGAGGTGAAGTGGGATTTTATATAGTCAGCGATGGCACCAATGTCCCTTACCGGGTCAAGCTGAGGGCGCCTTCGTTTATGGCGATTCCTGGTATGTGCCAAATGATGACAGGTTGTTATATCGCCGATGTGGTAGGCATCATCGGCAGTATCGATATTGTAATGGGAGAAGTCGACCGCTAACCACCACTAGGCGCCGGCGAGCCGCCGGTGGCAATGGGCAGTGGCTTTGTCTGGCTAGCAACGATATTCTCCGTGGAATTTTTATAAGGAAAAATTGTTGATGTCCGGGTTTATATTTTCTGAAAAACAGGAAAAAGAAGTTGCGCGCATTATCGCCAAGTATCCTTTCAAGAAGTCGGCGATGTTGCCTTTGCTGACTCTGGTTCAGCGTGACGAGAGGGTGGTTTCTCCTGATGCCATGGTGGCGATTAGTAAAAAGCTGGATTGCTCACCGGCTTATGTGCAATCGGTCATGTCTTTTTATACGATGTACCACACCGAGAAGGTGGGGAAGTATATGATCCTGTTTTGCATCAACATCAGTTGCCAGTTGAACGGTTGCGACAAACTGCTTGAGCACACGGCCAAAAAACTGGGTATCAAGGTGGGAGAAACGACAGGCGATGAAAAGTTCACCCTGCATCGGGAAGAGTGTCTGGCAGATTGCACGCGGGCACCGATGATGCGGGTCAACGATACTTATTACGGGGATTTGACCGAGCAGCGTATTGACCAGGTTCTCGATTCTTTGGATTGACCGATGACACAGATTCTTTTCAAAAATATAAATGCGAAAGACCTTCATACCCTGAAGGTCTATGAAGAACAGGGCGGTTATCAGTCCCTGAAGAAAGCTTTTGCCAGGAAACCGGAAGAAATTATCGAGATGGTCAAGGCTTCCGGCTTGCGGGGGCGTGGTGGTGCGGGTTTCCCGGCGGGATTAAAATGGAGTTTCCTCGCTAAGAATGTATTTCCCCGTTACCTCTGTTGCAACGCCGATGAGTCGGAACCGGGGACCTGTAAAGACCGGGAACTCCTGCTTAAAAATCCGCATATGCTGATTGAGGGAATGATCCTCTGCTCCTATGCTTGCCAGATCGAAACCGGGTACATTTATATGCGCGGGGAATTCCATGACTTGAGTTTTATCATGGACAAGGCCCTGGAAGAAGCGCACGCCAAAGGCTACTTGGGTAAAAATATTCTTGGAAGCGGATTCAATTTAGATATTCATACCCATCTTGGCGCAGGAGCTTATATCTGTGGTGAGGAGTCGGCTCTGCTCAATTCCCTCGAAGGTGGGCGGGGAGAACCGAGGATGAAACCGCCTTTTCCTGCTGTGGAAGGTTTGTATGCCAAACCGACAGTCATCAATAATGTCGAAACCCTGTGTGTGGTTCCTTATATCGTCAACGAAGGTGCGGAAAAATACGCCGCACTGGGAACCGAAAAGAGCAAGGGTACCAAGTTGGTCAGTGTTTCCGGGCATGTGAAAAAACCGGGAAACTATGAAGTGGTGTTAGGCACCCCGACCCGGGAAATCATTTATGACCTGGCTGGAGGAATCCGTGATGGCAACAAACTGAAAGCTTTTATTCCAGGAGGTTCTTCGACTCCCATGCTTCCGGCGGACAAGGTGGACGTGGGTTATGATTACGAGGCTATAGCTGAAGCAGGCTCCATGCTGGGTTCCGGCGCATTGATCGTTATTGATGATAGCGTCAATATTGTTGAAACGACGTTGCGGCTGATCAGTTTTTATATGCATGAGTCCTGTGGCAAATGTACACCCTGCCGGGAAGGTACCCGGTGGCTCTACCAGATCGTTGAGCGGATCATGCAGAACAAGGGACAACTGGAATACATCGACAAGCTGGAAGATATTTGCGGCAACATGGCAATGAAAACGTTTTGTCCGCTTGCCGATGCCTGTGTCTCTCCTGTTGTGAGCAGCATCAAGCATTTTCGCTCCGACTATGAAGAATATTTTAAGAAAATACCGGTAAGTTCGGTTTGAGGCAATTATGTCCGACAATGAAGTAACATTAACGATTGATGGGAAATCGGTGACGGTTCCCAAAGGCACCAAGCTGGTGGATGCGGCGAAACGGGTCGATGTGGAGATTCCTGTTTTCTGCTATCACGAGAAGATCGGTGCTTTAGGCTGTTGCCGGATGTGTCTGGTTGAAGTCGAGAAGATGCCGAAGCTGATGACCGCCTGCACCATGGATGTGATGCCGGATATGGTGGTCAAAACCACTACCGAAAAAGTGGAAAAGGCGCAGAAGGGTGTTTTGGAATTCACTCTGCTCAACCATCCCCTCGATTGCCCGGTTTGTGACAAGGGCGGCGAATGCCCTTTGCAGGACAACGTCTTCAAGCACGGCTCTCCGGATACCCGTATGGAGTTTCACCGGCATAACAATGCCAAGGCAACTGCGCTCAGTCCGGTCATTACCATTGATCGGGAACGGTGCATTGCCTGTCAGCGATGCACCGCTTATAGCGAACGGATTGAGCAGGACCGCGGGTTGGTCATGCTGAACCGTGGTTTCCATAACGAGGTAGGCACGTTTAACAACGAACCTTACGACAATCGTTTCTCCGGTAATGTCATTGATATTTGCCCGGTGGGCGCGTTGACCAACACGGACTTCCGTTTTAAGGCCCGCACATGGGATTTAACCAATGTCGAAACGCTTTGTGCGCATTGCGGCTGTAACTGCAATATTACGATGGGCACCCGGCTCAATGAACTCATGCGTGTGGAAGCGCGTCCCAACGATGCGGTGGACGATGGCTGGATTTGCGACAAGGCCCGTTGGGGTCACCAGTTTGTGCATAGCGAAAACAAAATCTCCATTGCCCGCGAAAACAGTGTGGGTGACGGAAAGCCTACTTCCTTTCCGGTGCTCCCGCATGACTGCGCTGGCGAGGATGCGGCTGGCAAGGCGGCCGAGGCGTTTAAAAAAATCGCGGAAGAACACGGGCCTCAAAGCGTTGGCTTCATAGGGTCCCCTTATGCCACTAACGAAGAGAATTATCTCTATCAGAAATTGTTTCGCTTGGGATTGGGCTCAAACAATATAGATCACAAGGTGTATCAGGATACTCCCGGTCTTCCGGTCAGCCATTATGATGTTGAACAGATCGAAACCTCTAATGTGGTGTTGTTGATTGCCAGTGACCCAACGGAAGAATTACCCATTCTTGATCTTCGCATTAAAAAAGCCGTGACCCACGGGGGAACCCGGTTGGTGAGCTTAAACGATCAAACAATCGCCCTCGATAAATACTCAACCCAGTCGGTGCAATACAAGGTGGGCGGTGAGGCTCTGGCGATTGATGCTTTGACCAACGGCCTGGCTCGGGAACTGGGGGAATCGGCTTCGGCTCAGGGCGATAGCGGAATTTCTGCGGACGATATGAAGTCTTTGGTCGAGACAGTACGTAGCAGTATGAAAATTTGTGTGGTGTACAATCCATCCGCCCTTTCTGGAGAAGCCGTTTCCGGGGTCAAGCGTCTGCTGAAAATGATTGCCAAGGTCCCGACCATGGAATGCGGGGCCATACCTGCGGCTCCGATGACCAATGCGGTGGGCGCAATGGATATGGGACTGCTTCCCGATTTTTATCCGGGCGGAGTGCCGATGTCAGACGAAGAGGAAATAAAAAAACAATGGGGAGAAAATGCGCCGACTGCAACCGGCCTTTCCGCATTAGAGATGATCGCCCGTGCCGAAAAAGGAGAGTTGAAAGCCTTGCTGGTGCACCGTTCTAATCCGGTCATGGATTTTCCTGGTGGAGCACAGGTGACGGAAGCTTTGAAGAAGCTGGATCTTCTGGTGGTGCATGACATGCTGGAAACGGAGACGGCTAAACTGGCGAACCTCGTACTGCCTTCAAATGGTCCGGGTTATGATGAAGGAACTACTACTAATATTGGCGGCCGGGTGCAAGCCAGAAGAAAAGCGTTGCAAGCCGATCAGGCGCCGGACTGGAAAATCATCAGTCTGATGCTCAACGTGCTGGGTGATGAAACCGACTACGGTAAGGTTTCAGATGTTACTGAAGAGATTGCCCGGAAAGTTTCGGGTTATCAGCAAATCAGCAGAAGGTCGGTAGGCAAAACCGGGTGTAACCGGGACTCTGTGATTTCTGCTGATGAACAGGCTTCCGCTAAACCGGTTCAGGCGGGTACGAACGGAAGTCTCCGACTTCGTATTGCTACGTTCCTGTTTGCCGAGGACAAGGTTCTCGATGCCTCCTCGAAACTGGCGCATCATTTCCAGTCTTCGACAGCGCATTTTAATGAGGAAGATGCTGGTCGGCTTGGTATTCAGGATGGCAACACGGTTCTGCTTTCGGCTGAAAATGTCAATCTGGAAGCTACGGCAAAGGTTGACAACCGTTGTCAGCCCGGAGGTGTGGTAGTGCCCAGAGTCTCGGACGGGCAGAGAGTGAATGGCTTGATCAGTGCAGATGGTAATACGGCATGGGTGGAAGTCAGGAAAGTTTAAGATCGGATTTTTTGTAGAACGGGTAATGCTTTTTGGAGTGATTACGGTTTGGATTGGATAATTGAAACGCTAACTGAAATATTCAATGAAACCTGGGACTTCATCGTCCTGTTTCTGAATGAGAACGTTCCTCTGATTGTGGGGAGTGTGAAGGCCGTGGTTATTGCGGTGGCGGTTATGTCCGTGGTTCCCATGCTGGTCTGGTTGGAGCGACGCTTGATGGGCCGATTTCAAGTTCGCCTGGGGCCGAACCGGGTTGGACCTTTGGGACTTGGTCAACCGATGGCCGATACGGTGAAGTTGTTGTTCAAGGAATCCATCATTCAGAGTTCGGCGGACAAATTTTTATTTCACCTCGCGCCAGCTGTTGTGGTATTCGCGGCGATTGTCGGGTTTGCAGTAATCCCTTTCGGGGCACCTTTCGAGGTGTTCGGCCAGAGCATTGAGTTGTGGGGCGCCAATGTGAACAGCGGAATTTTATTCGTGTTCGCGATTTCAGGCATGGGCATTTATGGAATGGTTCTTGCCGGGTTGGCATCGAATAACAAATATTCGTTGATGGGCGGTCTGCGGTCCTCTGCCCAGATGATCAGTTATGAATTGACGCTGGGGCTTTCGGCGTTGAGTATCATCGTGCTCACCGGTTCCCTGAACCTGGTGGATATGGTCAAGGCCCAGGAAACGGTTCCATTTATTCTTGTTCAGCCTTTGGCTTTTTTGCTGTTTTATATTGCCGGTGTTGCGGAGACCAACCGGGCTCCTTTTGACCTGCCGGAAGCGGAGCAGGAACTGGTAGCCGGTTTTCATACGGAATATACGGGCATGAAGTTTGCCATGTTCTTCATGGGTGAGTACATCAACATGGTGACCATGAGCGCTTTAGTGACCCTTTTGTTTTTGGGTGGGTGGAACGCTTATGGACTGCCGGTTTGGCCGATTGTGGCGTTTGCTCTCAAGGTTGGTTTTCTATTATGTGTGTTCATCTGGCTGAGGTCGACGTTTCCCCGTATTCGTTACGACCGGTTGATGACGTTTGGCTGGAAAGTTTTGTTGCCATTATGTTTGTTAAATCTTTTGATCACCGCCACGTGGAAGGTGATCTAATTTCCCTGAGGGGATGAGCTATGTTGCAAGCAACTATTAATGGGGTAAAAAACCTTTTGATCGGAATGGGAGTCACGTTCCGAAATATGTTGAGTACGCCGGTCACCCTGCAGTACCCGGAAGTCAAGCGAACGATGCCCAAGCGTTATAGGGGAAGACATTTCCTCAACCGCGATGAGGAGGGGCTGGAGCGATGTGTAGGGTGCTCTCTGTGCTCGATCAATTGTCCGGTGGGCTGTATTCATGTTGTGGCGGCGGAGAATGATCCGGAGAATCCGGTTTCCAAGGGCGAACGCTACGCAGAGGTTTATGAGATCAACCTTCTGCGTTGTATCTACTGCGGGTACTGTGAGGAGGCCTGTCCGGTAGATGCTGTGGTTCTGCGTGACCATTATGAATTGGCGGATTACGACCGCGACAATTACATCATGGAGAAAAATGATCTTTTGGTTTATCCGGAACCGAATCGGTTCCGTGTCAACGTGTTGGGTAATACGGAACGAGTTTGACCAGCCCAGCGTGACGCTGGAAGCAACGGGTAACAAATTTTTGGAGTAGGTTTGTTTTGGAAATCGCTACGGTATTTAATTTTACGCATGACGCGGTAATTTTTGCGGTCGGAATGACGGCAATCCTTGCCAGCCTGGGGGTCATTTTATGTTCCTCGCCGATCTATTGTGCCTTATACCTGATTGGCCACATGATTTGCCTGGCCCTTTTGTTCCTCCTTTATAATGCGGAATTTCTTGCAGTCGTCCAGATCATTGTTTATGCCGGAGCGGTGATGATCCTGTTTTTGTTTATTATCGCGCTTCTCGGCGGAAAAAAAGAGGTCCAGGAAAATACATTCCACCGTGCCATGGCGTTTGCCTTTGTCTTCATTTTGCTGGGGGAATTGTATTTGTCGGCCACGGTTGGGACGACTCAGCCGATTCGCGGTGAAATCCCAGCTGAGTTATTTGGCACCGCCAAAGCTATTGGACTCGAATTATTTTCAAAACATGTCGTGGCGTTTGAGCTGGCTTCCGGCTTGCTTCTGGTCGCGGCGGTGGGTGTGATTTGTCTGGCAAAATTTTCGTTTGCTCCTTTAAGAAGGAGGGTGAGGTAATGGGGCAGGAATTTGTTTTGCTGGTCAGTGCTTCTATATTCTGCGTCGGTGCGGCGGGGTTCATGATTCGCAAGAACCCGCTCATCATGTTTATGTCTGTCGAGTTGATGCTCAATTCGGTGAACTTTCTTTTGATCGCTTATTCCAGCTTTCTCAACTCACTGGATGGCCAGATTTTTGCCCTGTTCATCATGACTGTTGCGGCGGCGGAAGTGGTGGTGGGATTGGCTATCATTCTGACTATTTTCCGCACTCGTCATGATATGGATGTGGACCATATTGATACATTGAAAGGATAATCTTTTGTTCGCAAGTAGCTGGCTCATACTTTTGTTTCCTCTTCTCGGGTTTATCGGCCTGAGTTGGTACGGCAACCGGATCTCCAGAAAGCTGGTTGGGTTCGTGGGCTGTGGAACCGTAGGTGCGTCCTTTTTTATGACGCTGGTGACGTTGAGCAATCTTTTGTTTTTGCAGCCGGAAGAACGGGTAGGGCAGGTTCAAACTCTTTACCAGTGGATATCAGCGGGGTCATTCAAATTGAACCTGGCTATTCTGGTGGATCCGCTTTCGGTGTTCATGTTCCTGATCGTAACCGGTGTCGGATTTGTGATTCATGTCTACTCGGTTGGCTACATGCATGATGATCCGGAATACTCCCGATTTTTTGCTTATTTAAACCTGTTTATTTTTTCGATGCTGGTGCTGGTTGCGGCGGCGGACTTCTTTTTCCTGATTGTCGGTTGGGCGCTGGTTGGCCTTGCGTCTTATTTGTTGATCGGGTTCTGGCGGGAAAAAGCCAGTGCTGTGCTTGCCGCCCGCAAAGCCTTTGTCATGAACGTGATAGGCGATGTGGGAATGGTTATCGCCGCATTGGTTATTTTTGAGACGTTTGGAACGCTGAGTTTTGTCGATGTGTTTGCATCCGCCCCGGATCAGTTTCGCCCTAATGACGATGCGATGCTTTTGATTACTATGTTGTTGCTGGTCGGGGCATTCGCGAAATCTGCGCAACTGCCCCTGCATACCTGGTTGCCGGACGCGATGGAAGGGCCGACTCCCGTTAGTGCGCTGATTCACGCCGCGACGATGGTTACCGCTGGAGTCTATCTGATAGCCCGTTGCCATGTCCTGTATGAGCTGGCTCCCTATACCATGTATTTTATTGCCGGAGTGGGAATCATCACGGCGATCTTCGCCGGATCGATGGCAATGGTTCAATATGACATCAAACGTGTGATTGCCTATTCCACCATGAGCCAGTTGGGCTATATGTTTCTGGCAATGGGCATCGGTGTTTATAGTCTGGGCATGTTTCATTTGATGACCCACGCATTTTTTAAGGCGCTACTTTTTATGGCGGCGGGAAGCGTGATCCATTCGCTGGACGGCGAACAGGACCTCAGAAAAATGGGCGGCCTGCAAAAAGTCATGCCGCTGACCCACGCAACTTTTTTAATAGGTGCTCTGGCGTTGGCCGGGTTTCCCCTAACCAGTGGTTACTTCAGTAAAGAGGCAATCATTCTGAGCTCTTACCATGCGGAGATGGGGAATATTGTTTTCTGGGCGATTGCGGTGCTGACAGCGGGTATGACGGCGTTCTACATCTTCCGGGTTTATTTATTTACTTTTTTCGGTAAGCTCCGCAGTCCAGAGGCACATCCGCATGAGTCCCCCATGATTATGGTTGCCCCTTTACTGGTTCTGGCCGCTTTGGCTCTGCTGGGCGGGGTGTTGGGGCCTTGGGTCGACAGCTTTCTGGCACCGGTATTTGGGCATGTTGCCCACCCTCATGATAACGCGTTGGAAACCATAGCCCTGATAGCGGGAATTGGAGGCATCGCGACTGCGGGTTTGTTGTACATGGTGAGCAAGCAACGTCTGGACCTTTTCAAGGAAGCGTTGGCTCCCCTTTATGATCTCTTGCTCCACAAATATTATGTGGATGAGATTTATGATTATTTGATCGTGCGCCCGACAAAAGCCATCGGGGCTTTTTTGGAACAAAAAGCCGAACGCGAAGGTGTGGATTTTACCGTTGATCAGGTTGGCCTGCAGATAAAAGAAGTGAGCCATGTTATCAGTCTCTGGCAATCGGGAAAAGTGCGTTCCTACGCCTTGAATATGATTGTCGGCGTGGTGACGATTCTAATGTTTGTCGTATTCATGTAACCGGAAAAATATATGTTATCCCTTATAATTTTCATACCCCTTATTGCGGCACTGGCGCTCCTCATGGTCTCCAGAGAGAGTGTGGCCGCGATCAAAACAGTTGGGGTGGGTGCGGCAGCGGCTAGTTTTGCTCTATCTTTATGGTTACTGTTCTCGTTTGATACCGCTAACCCGGGTATGCAGTTTGTCCAGACGTTTCACTGGGTGCCTGCCCTGCATATCAATTATCTGGTAGGGGTGGATGGCATTAGTTTGTGGATGGTTGTGTTGACCGCGTTTCTGGGGCTCCTTGCCGTTATGCTTTCCTTCAGTCAGAAGGAAGGACTGAGAAATTTTGTCGCTCTGATACTGGCACTGGAAGCGGGCACGCTTGGGGTGTTTCTGGCTCTCGACACCATTTTATTTTATGTATTTTGGGAGCTGATGCTGGTGCCGACTTATTTTCTCATCGGTATCTGGGGAGAAGGTCGACGAGTCTATGCCACGATGAAATTCGTGATCTATACCCTGGTGGGAAGCTTGTTGATGCTGGTTGCGATTGTTTCCCTGACGATGGTGCACTATGGTGCTACCCATGATGTGACGTTTGATTTGCGGGTGCTGACCCTTACCCATATTGACCCATCCATGCAGATATGGATGTTTTTATGTTTTTTCCTGGCGTTTGCTATCAAGGTCCCGGTTTTTCCTCTGCATAGCTGGTTGCCTCATGCCTATGTGGCTTGCCCCATTCCCGCTTTGATCCTATTGACGGGAGCCATGTCCAAAACCGGTGCTTATGGTTTTCTGCGTTTTTGTCTGCCTCTGTTTCCCGAAGCGGTTGAAAGTTTTGCTACCGTTATTGGATTGATGGCGGCGGCTGGAATGGTCTATGGAGCCTGGATAGCCATTGCACAAAAAGACCTGAAAGCCCTGGTGGCTTATTCCAGTATCAGCCATTTGGGATTTATTGTGATTGGCATCTTTGCTCACAACGGGACGGGGATTGAAGGCAGTTTGCTCCAGATGATCAACCACGGCATCATCGCGTCGGCGTTATTTTTGATTGTTGCATTTATCGAGATGAGGGCGGGAACCCGCAACCTGAACGAGCTTCGTGGTTTGAGTAAGGCCATGCCCGTTTTGTATGGGACCTTTATGCTGATCATGTTAGCCGCTCTGGGGCTCCCAGGGTTAAACGGTTTTGTCGGAGAGTTCCTGATTTTAATGGGAGTCTGGACATCCAGCATGTTTTCAGGGTTATCGGGTATTCTGGTATTGATGGGTGGATTGTCAATTGTCTTCGCCTCCATTTATATGCTGTACATGTTCCAGGGTTCGATGCAGGGAAAATCGGATAACCAAGAGTTGACCGATATCAGCCGATGTGAGTTCAAGCTTCTTTTGCCTGCCTGCCTGCTTATTCTGTTGATAGGGCTTTACCCCAAACCTTTCATTGACCGGGTTACCCCTTCGGTCGAATCATTACTCCATCTGGAAAAAACGGTCAACCTCCATACCGGCGAAGAAAGCGGCCACTAGGCGTGGGGCCAACTGGCAATAGCCTTCTCTGGCGAGCAAGAAGTATGGGCGGCTTGATGAGCCGTTGCCACCTGCCTCCCCTGCCAAGGGGTTTGACATGAGATTCGGCAAGAACATTGTTGATGGTATTTTTCTTAAACGGCCAAACCGTTATCTGGCGCATGTTGAGGTGGCGGGGAAGGAAGTTCTGGCTCATGTTCCCGACCCAGGCCGTCTGACCGGATTGATGCTGGCCGGGAGAAAAGTGCGGCTGGTTCATCAACCCTCGGAAAAACGTAAAACAGACTACACGCTGGTTTTGGTGCGGCACGGTTCAATATGGGTTTCGGTATTTCCGGTATTTGCTAATAACCTGATTCAGGGAGCGTTGATGCAACACAAGCTTCCTTTCCTTCAGGGCTATTCCGACTTTGCCAGCGAAGTGAAAGTAAAGAACAGTCGCTTCGATTTCAGGTTGGAGTTTCCGGAAAAGTCCGCGTATGTTGAAGTGAAATCGGTGAGCCTGGTCGAACAAGGGCAGGGCAGGTTTCCTGACGCGCCGACAGAACGGGGAGTCAGGCATGTCAAAGAGTTAATCGAGTTGTGCGCAAAAGGCTATAGGACGGCAGTGGTATTTGTTTCGCAACGGGCCGATACACGATCCATTACCTGCAACGATGACATTGACCCGGTTTTTGGGGAGTGGTTGCGCAAAGCACATAGTCAAGGCGTGGAACTTTATGGTATGAATTGCAAAGTCACCCCAACCACGATTTCCCTGAACAAAGAGGTTGAAGTAGTATTGTAACTGGCACTTTGTTGGTCAAAAAAGCAACCCCCTCAAATCCCCCTTGTCAGGGGGAGGACAGTTCCCCCCTG
>Ga0008648_10000717_pt1 | contig 12330 bp, 12 predicted proteins | sample SaaInlV_100m_DNA_4_FD_59171 | JGI IMG/M metagenome (GOLD analysis project Ga0008648, IMG submission 59171) | Marine microbial communities from expanding oxygen minimum zones in the Saanich Inlet - SI037_S2LV_100m_DNA | ecosystem: Environmental > Aquatic > Marine > Intertidal zone ...
GGTGATGAGGCAACGACGGAATTTGGATTGTTGCGGCAAATGATCGCCAGCCATGCGATGGACAACAAGATGGAACTGACTTGGCACCAAAAACCAGAAGATGGCGAGCGTCTTATAAAGACCGCGGGCAAGATGGTTCTTGGTCTCGTATTGATCGCCGCCGAATGTGCCCGCCGTACCGCGGAGCTGGAAATTGATCTCGGGGCTTCCACAAATCGCCTACATATATATGTCAAAGTGTCTGGGGACCGGTGTGCATTACATCCCGAAACACGGAACGGATTTGATCAACACCTACGCATCGACGATATATCGATTCGCAATGTTGTTGCTTATAATTGTCTCCAAATTTCCCTGGCAAACCAGATGGCCTTGCATTTCTCTGACAAGTCCCCAGATACCGTAGAGTTTAATGTTACGGATTAGCCGGTATTCGGCCCCTTTTGCGTAAAAATACATCATCACCGATTTATTTGACCTAAAGGGGTACAGATTTGCTGAAGCAGTCCCCATCTGTAGGTACAAGACGCGAAAAATGGCGGTCTCTCTTGAGACCATTGAACTGGAGCCCGGATCATGGACGATCTATTAACAGAATTTTTGACTGAAACTTCGGAAAACCTCGCCGTGCTCGATGTTGAGTTGGTCAAATTCGAGCAGGATTCGAGCAACAATGCGATTCTTTCGAATATATTCCGGCTTGTTCATACGATCAAAGGTACCAGTGGTTTTCTTGGATTGCCCAGGCTTGAAGCCGTGGCCCATGCCGGCGAAGACGTGCTCGGAAAATTTCGTGACGGTGAACTTGAAGTCACCCCCGATGCGGTAACCTTGGTGCTGCAAACTATCGATACCATCCGCGATTTGCTTGGCGGCTTGGAAGAGGCCGGGTCCGAGCCGGAAGGCGACGACAGCGGTCTGATCGGTAAGCTGCGCGCCATGGCCGATGGAGACGCGTCCGCCGCTGCGGCAGAGCCCGAGCCTGAAGAAGCGCCCGCCGATGAGCCGGCAGCCGCGCCCAGCGGTCCTATTTTGAACGAGCAAGGTTTTCCGGTGGCTGCCGAGCTGCTGGAAGAGGTGATGGCCGCCGAGGCGAGCGGCGTCAAAAGTTCGACCGAAAAGATAATGGCCGCCGAAATGGCTGCCGAACGTTCGCAAGAATCTGGCAGCGATGCAAAAGCGTCGTTGCCGGCCGAAGTGAAAAAGACGGCGCCATCTCCGGCTCCTGAAGGCGGTACCAAGGAATCGGCGATCGCTCAGCAGACGATCCGGGTGAATGTCGATTTGTTGGAAAATCTCATGACATTGGTCAGCGAGCTGGTTCTGACCCGCAACGCGCTCAACCAGATGGTCCGGGGCCGCGAAGACAGCGAGTTTAACGTACCATTTCAGCGCCTTAGCCACATAACGTCGGATCTTCAAGAGGGTGTAATGAAGACCCGCATGCAGCCCATCGGTAACGCCTGGGCCAAATTGCCCCGCATCGTTCGTGATCTGGCGTTGGAAGCCAATAAGAAAATCGATCTGCAAATGGTTGGCGCCGAAACCGAGCTGGATCGCCAGGTGTTGGAGCTGATCAAGGATCCGTTGACCCACATGGTCCGCAATTCGGCTGATCATGGGTTGGAAACTCCGGCCGAGCGCACCGAAGTTGGCAAACCCGAAACCGGGGTCGTTCTATTGCAGGCCTTCCATGAGGGCGGGCACATTGTCATTGAAATTGCCGACGATGGCCGCGGCCTGAATATGGACCGTATCAAAGGCAAAATCATCGAAAATGGATTGGCTACCGATGAAGAATTGGAGGGCATGCAGGATCAGCAGATTCAGCAATTCATCTTCAATGCCGGATTCTCGACCGCCGAAAAAGTGACCAGCGTATCGGGGCGCGGTGTTGGTATGGATGTTGTCCGCACGAATATCGAAAAAATTGGCGGCACCATTGAATTGAACTCGGTCGCCGGCAAGGGTTCCACATTCACCATCAAAATCCCGCTAACCTTGGCCATTGTATCGGCGCTTATTGTCGAATGCACCAATCAGAGGTTCGCCGTTCCGCAAATCAGCGTATTGGAATTGGTCCGCGCTTCGGCCCATTCCGAGAATGCCATCGAGATGATCAACAATGCGCCGGTCTTACGCCTTCGCAATCGGTTGCTGCCTTTGGTGCAGCTATCGTCGCTGCTCAAATTGGATGGCGCCACTGAGCATGGCCCCGATGACGAGGCATTTATCATCGTCAGCCAGGTCGGCAATTATACCTTCGGCATTATCGTCGACCGCGTGTTTGATACCGAGGAAATCGTTGTCAAACCGGTCGCGCCGATTTTGCGGGACATCAGTCTGTTTTCCGGGAACACCATCCTTGGCGATGGCAGCGTGATCATGATTTTGGATCCCAACGGCATCGCATCGGCCACCGGCGAGATGTCGATGGGTGCGGCCAAGGCAGAGAGCTCGGTGGTTTCCGAGACAGCGGCGAGCAGCGAACGCCAGGCCATGTTGGTATTCAAATCTGGCGGCGAATCGCTGAAAGCGGTCCCGCTGGCCCTGGTCGCGCGATTGGAGGAAATCGATCTTTCCACTGTCGAATATTCCAACGCCCAGCGCGTGGTTCAATATCGCGGGCAATTGATGCCGCTGATCCCCTACAATGAAGACTACGAATGGAAGCCGGAAGGCATGCAGTCGATACTCGTGTTCACCGACAAAGACCGTTCCATGGGTTTGGTCGTCGAAGAAATCATCGATATTGTCGAAGATGACGTGAACGTAGAATTACGCTCAAGCACGGACGGTTTAGTCGGTAGTGCGGTGATCAACGGCAAGGCGACTGATGTTATCGATGCCGGTTATTATCTGACCAAAGGGTTTTCCGATTGGTTTAACGGGAGCGCCAGCGAAAGCAACGCCTTGTTGGGCCGTCGGCGTAAACTGTTGCTTGTCGATGACAGCTCCTTCTTTCGTAACATGATGACACCGCTTCTTTCCGTCGCCGGTTACGATGTCGTGACCGCCGAGCGTGCGCAAGAAGCGCTTGATCTCAGGGAGCGGGGTGACAAGTTCGATATTATCGTCAGCGATATCGAAATGCCCGATATGAACGGTTTTGAGTTCGCGCGGACCGTGCGCGGTGATGGCGCCTGGCAGAATACACCGCTGGTAGCGCTTTCGTCGCGGGTATCGGAGCAGGATTTCGATCTCGGACGCGAAGTCGGTTTTAGCGATTATGTGTCAAAATATGACCGCGATGCATTGGTGGATTCCTTGTCCCACGTGGTTCAGTCTGCGGACGGTACATGATCGTTGCAGAGTAACGGATTTTAGTAGACATTACCGCAAATCGCCCTTTATGCATGTGCCGTCCTTATTCTTTGCCCGGGGCGGCTTGATTTGAATTGAAATCGAAAAGGTCAAACGAAAAGCCATGAAATCCTGTTTAATTGTAGATGATTCAAAAGTTATACGAATGGTCGCCAAAAAAATCCTTCAAGAGTTGGATTTTGAGACCGTCGAAGCCGAAGACGGTCAGGTGGCGCTGGATTTGTGCAAAAATCAAATGCCCGATGCTGTTCTCCTTGATTGGAACATGCCAGTGATGGATGGGATAGATTTTCTCAAAAATCTCCGTCAATTGCCGGGTGGCGATGGCCCCGTGGTCGTGTTCTGTACAACCGAAAACGACGTCAACCATATCCAAGAAGCCATGGAAGCGGGAGCAAATGAATACATTATGAAGCCGTTCGATGGTGAAATTATACAGGCCAAGTTTGCGCAAGTCGGCCTTCTGTAAGGGTGTTTGAGGTTTTTCTCGTTCATTGGCTGGTTTCGCTGATGCAATCGAGTGTGCCGGGTAAAATAAATTGAATAGCAATAACCCAATTATCAATGTCTTGATTGTTGACGATTCCGCGGTCGTTCGCGGCTTGATTTCCAAGATGATTTCCAACGATCCGAATGTTGCAGTCGTCGATACCGTGGCCAATGGATTGCTGGCGGTTAAACGCGTCGATAAGGGCGATGTTGATGTCGTCGTGCTGGATATCGAAATGCCCGTAATGGACGGTTTGACCGCATTGCCGCAGATTTTGGCCAAAGATCCTAAAATCAAGGTGATCATAGCCTCCACCCTGACGATGAAAAATGCTGAAATTAGTTTGCGGGCGCTTCAGGCTGGCGCGGCGGACTATATCACCAAACCGTCATCATCTCGCGAAATGACAGGCGGCAAGGATTTTCAGCATGAACTGCTGGAGAAAATCAAAAATCTAGCACAAGGTAAATTCGGCCGCGCACCCCAACCTGCTACCGCGGCCAACCCAAAGATTATTCCGAGCGCAGAAGTTGTCTTGCGCCCGAAGGCGACGATACGCTCGAAGCCGCGTATTCTTGTGGTCGGCTCCTCCACGGGCGGCCCGCAAGCGCTGTTTACATTCTTCAAGGGCCTGAATGGAAAGCTGCCGGTGCCGGCGCTGGTAACCCAACATATGCCGCCGAATTTTACCAAAATCCTGGCGCAGCATTTGACCAAATCGGCTGGATTTCCCGCCGACGAGGGCCAGGATGGCGAAATTCTTCGAGCCGGGCACATTTACGTGGCGCCGGGCGATTATCATATGCAGGTAGAGGAAGTCGATGCCGTAAAGAAAATCACCCTCAATCAGGGACCTCCGGAAAATTACTGCCGACCGGCCGTTAATCCGATGCTCAGAAGTGTTGCCGAGCACTACGGGTCCAACGTTCTGGTCGTTATTTTGACCGGCATGGGATATGACGGCATGAAGGGCGGAGAAAATATCGTCGCCGCTGGCGGAACAATTATTGCCCAGGATGAAGCATCGAGCGTGGTTTGGGGAATGCCGGGCGCCGTTGCTTCCGCGGGGCTGTGCACGGCCGTCCTGCCTATCGATGACCTTGCGCCCTACGTTGCTGAATTTATGGACAAGGGCATGTAATGGGCCCGGGCGATTTCAATTTTCTACAGGAAATGCTAAAACGTGAATCGGGCCTCGTACTGACAGAGGAAAAATCCTATTTGCTCGAAAGTCGGCTGATCCCTGTCGCGCGCAAGCTATCACTGAACGGTATTGAGGAATTGGTCGTTCGCGCAAAAAATGGAACCAGTCCCGAGGTCAAAAAGGCGATCATTGAGGCCATGACCACGAACGAGTCGTTCTTTTTCAGAGATATAAAGCCGTTTGATATTTTTCGTGAAGCAACCTTGCCTTACTATCTGGACGCACGCCAAAATACGCGCAAAATTAAAATTTGGTGCGCGGCCGCTTCCAGCGGGCAGGAGCCGTATTCTCTGGCGATGATCCTCAACGAACTTGGGCCCAAAATTGCAGGTTGGAATGTCGATATATTGGGAACGGATATTTCCACCGATATATTGGATAAGGCTATAAACGGGCTTTACACCCAGTTCGAGGTTCAGCGGGGATTGCCGGTTCAAAATTTGGTCAAATATTTTGACAAAGAAGACGAACATTGGCGGGTGAAATCTGAGCTGCGCTCGATGGTCAAATACCGGGAATTCAATCTTTTGGATAGCTTCGCGACCCTCGGCCAGTTTGACATCGTGTTTTGCCGCAATGTTTTGATTTATTTTGATCAGGAGACCAAGGCCCAGATATTGGCGCGAATTGCCGAATGCATGCCGCCCGATGGTTTGTTGTTTCTTGGCGGCGCCGAGACCGTTCTTGGAATATCGAATTTATTTCAGCCGATACCGAAATTGCGCGGTGTCTATGAGGTTGCTAGCAAAGAATCCGGCCCATCAGCGTTTATGGAACATCCCGCCGTAGCCGCCTTTGCATCCTAGGGCGGTTCTGGACAAAAATGAACCATTTGGCCGGGGTGGTTTTGCCACCACATTTGTCTCAGGTGCGCGCGACGCACCGCGCCAAGCATTAAAACCAGTTTGTTCCCGTCAAATCGATTGATATTTGTCCAGAACCGCTTTGGCAGCGCACGCAACAATCCCGTCCGGTCCGCGCGCCGGCTGCCAAATTAAATGCATATAATGTCGTGGAGCGCTAGGCGCTTGCCTTTTCGCGCGTCGGCTTTTTGGGTTTTCCGGCGTCTTCTTCCGGCTCCCTCAAAACATAACCCCGCCCCCAAACCGTATGGATGTAGATTTCATCCTCGCAGGCCTTGGCCAATTTTTTCCGGAGCTTGCAGACGAACACATCGATAATTTTCAGCTCCGGCTCATCAATACCATTGTAGAGATGATTCAAAAACATTTCCTTGGTCAGGGTGGTGCTCTTGCGAAGGCTTAAAAGTTCGAGAATTCCGTATTCTTTACCGGTCAGATGGACGGGTTTGTCATCCACTTCGACGGTATGCGTATCCAAATTAACGGCGAGCTTACCGCAACGAATGATCGAGTCGGAATGTCCCTTGGAGCGACGCACGATGGCAAGAATACGCGCAATCAGCTCGTCTTTGACAAATGGCTTGGTCAAATAATCATCGGCACCGGAGCCGAGCCCCTTGACCTTGTTTTCCGATTCAGTCAGACCCGAAAGGATCAAGACAGGCGTTTCCACCTTAGAATTGCGAAGGCGCCTCAATACTTCATAGCCATCAATATCGGGCAGCATGAGATCAAGAATGATTATGTCGTAATCATACAACTTGCCGATTTCCAGCCCGTCTTCACCAAGATCGGTTACATCGACAACCATACTGGCCGATGACAACATCATCTCGATACTTTGCGACGTGGTGGGATCGTCTTCCACGAGAAGGACACGCATGGCTTACCTTTCTCTAGACTTGGGCCCAAGCTAACGAATGGTTAACATAAAAGCCTAAGCGGGTTGTTGCAAGTTTTCCAATTCAATCTTAAATGTGCGCATTCAACCATGAAATATCAATAGCTTAGAAGGTTGTTGGGCGAATATATTTTGCACAACGATTTGGCGTTACCCAAGAATACCACCTGCCGATTCGCAAAGCCCCAGAGGCAAAATATACAAATCTAGCGATTTGATCTGCCTGCCGGCTACTGTGTTGCTATGATTATTCGCCAGATTAACAAGCGCCAGTAACCAATCCTTAAACCGTCGCTGCGAAAATTGGTTATAACAAAGCAACAAGTTCGTGGGCTCGGATCAAGAAACGGCAATGTCCTACATCGTCGAAAATATTCTCAATGAAATCAATCGATTGCCCGACTTCCATGTCTATGGCCGGGTAACCTCGATCCTCGGTATGCTGGTGGAAATCAATGGCGTCGAGGGCCGGCTATCGATTGGCGATCATTGCTCCATCGAGGCGCGCAACGGCCGCCACGTGGTTTGCGAAGTGGTTGGGTTCTCCGAGACCAGCGCGCTGGTGATGCCGTTTGGAACGCTAGAAGGCATCGGCCTTGGTTGCCGTGTGGAGATTGGAACTTCCGAGCCGGTTATATATCCCGATGCTGCCTGGCTGGGGCGCGTGATTGACGCCTTTGGCCGACCGCTGGACGACAAGGGGCCGTTGCCTGTCGGGCCGGCGCCGTACACCATTCAAAACTCCCCGCCGCCGGCCCACAAGCGCACCCGCGTCGGCGGCAAGGTCGATCTTGGGGTGCGCGTGATGAACGCCTTCCTGACAGTCTGCAAAGGGCAGCGCATGGGAATTTTTGCCGGATCGGGCGTTGGCAAATCCACCATGCTGTCGATGATGGCACGCCATACAAACGCCGATGTCAGCGTCATCGGACTGATCGGTGAACGTGGCCGCGAGGCCCGGGAGTTTATCGAGGACGATCTTGGCGAAGAAGGTCTCAAGCGTAGCGTTGTCGTTGTCGCCACGTCGGACGAGCCGGCCCTGGTCCGGCGCCAGGCGGCTTACATGACCATGGCGGTTTCCGAATATTTCCGCGATACCAACCGCGATGTTCTATGCCTGATGGACAGTGTGACCCGGTTTGCCATGGCGCAGCGGGAAATCAGTTTGTCCGCCGGCGAACCGCCGGCGACGCGCGGCTATACGCCCGCAGTGTTTGCCGAATTGCCGAGGTTGCTGGAGCGGGCAGGACCGGGCATTGCTGGGCAGGGCAGCATTACTGGTCTGTTCACCGTCCTGGTCGAGGGAGATGATCATAATGAGCCGGTAGCCGATGCGGTCCGCGGCATTCTGGACGGGCACGTTGTGCTCGACCGGGCCATCGCCGAGCGCGGTCGCTTCCCAGCCGTCAATATACTGCGCAGCGTTTCGAGGACAATGCCAGATTGCAACACCAGCGCCCAAAACGAGATCATCAATCGTGGCCGCCAGCTTGTTTCCGTGTATGAAGACATGTCCGAATTGATCCGCCTCGGTGCTTACCGGCAAGGCTCGGACCATCACGTCGATGAGGCCATCCATTATAATTCCGCCATCGAGGAATTTCTCCGCCAGACCAAGGGCGAACAAAGCGGCTTGGAAGAGTGTTACCGTAGCCTCGCCGATGCGCTTGATATGAACTATGCGCCGGAGGGCTAGCCGATGGCCAAGGATCTGAAAGCGATTGTCCGGCTGCACAAATATATTGTTGATGAGAAACGTCGGGATCTGGGTGCCCTTCTGGGCGAGGTTCTGGATCTGGAACATCGGGCCAAAAACCTGGAGGTGGAAATCGTCTCCGAGCAGAATGCGGCGCAGCAATCGCCCGAGGAGGCCGGATATTTATACGGGCCTTATGCAGCTGAGGCCATAGCCCGGCGCCAGCAAATAATGGACGCGACAGTCGAATTTGAAGAAAAAATCGCCGTCGCCCAGGAAGAGATGCGGGAAGAATTCAAGGAATTGAAGGTCTTTGAGATTGCCAAGGAGGCGCGCGACGAAATCGAAGACGCCGAGCGCGCCCGCGACGAGCAATTGGTGCTGGACGAGCTGGGCCAGGAACGCCACCGGCGCCAAAATAAACTTTAAGCGAATTTACCGATTCCTAAGCGGGTTGCGCATGACCCAGCGAGGGTTTTGCCAATTAAAGCCGCGCCCGGTTCGGACCGGATGTCCATAATGACGATGATGTTCATGCGGATTCCGGGTGTCGCATGCGCCATGCGAATTGGGCTTAGCTAAATCACCGCCAGCCGGGCCAGCAACGACGCGTTGTCCCATTGGGGCTGCTTATCTTCCAGTACGATCTGATGGCTCAAGGCTGCCGTGCCGCCGCCGTCCTCACTTAACACGGCCTTGATCTGCATCCAGCGGGCAACCACTTCGTTGCCCATATCCTCAAGCATCGCCGTCGCCGCCTCTTCAAGATTGGCCCATTCCACTTCGCCGACGGCGTCCAAATACGCGGCGAACGACGCCTGCGAAATGATCAATTTATCGGGGATGTAGCGGATGCTGAATTGGCACGAACTCTCAGCTGCCCGAAAGCCAAGGGTACCGGTCAACGTAATCACGTAATCGAGACGCTCATCGGGATTGGGGGTGGTCTTGATGTGGCTGCGGCGGGCTAGGGCATCCATGGTAGCGTCTCTATACCATCAAGCCGGAACGTTTCAGACCGCCTGATGTATCTATGGGTACGTGGACAAAGCGCGTAGCGGCGTGAAATGTCAGGCTGCCGGTTATGCCCCCCAGCTCGGCAAAATCATGAAAAATTCGGCTGATATCTTTGCGCATATAAGCGGGTAGCGGCTCCTCGGTGCGGAATATCAAATCGAATTTCTTACCACTCGATTTTACCAGCCCATCCATCTGTATACGGCCGAGGCGGCTCAGGTCGATATCAACCAGAAACCGAGATGCGTCTTCGCTGCCGTCATCGTCATCAGCGCCGGTTGACTGTCCACGCAAATGCATTTGTAGCGCATCCAGCCCTTCGCCGTTCATAAACGGAATAATCAATGTACGCCAATCGCTCTGCGGGTTTTCGTTGAACAGGCGCGCCACCTGGACGAAATCTTCCCTGAGGCGCCCCGCCAATTCCGGCTGCGATTGTTCCAAATTGCGCGTCATTTCCCCCAACCAATTACCGACATCGCCGCCGCGCAAGGCGCTCAAATACAAAAGAATGTTGGCGGCAAGGCGGTTGTTTGCCTGTGGCATCCGGTTCTGGCTGAACGATTGCGCCATGTCCGGTGCGGTTTGGCGCAATTGGCCCAAGGCCTGATCCAGGCTGGGCCATTCCCGTGATGCCGCAAGGTTGGACGAAAAATTTTGCGTCGCTGATTTGCCGGATGGCGTGGCCGCCTGCAAATCGAGCAACAGTTTGGTGCCGGCGGGGAGCGTCGCCGCGCCGATCAGCGATAAGGTGCCCCCAGCTGTTTGTACCAAAGGCGATCCTGCCATGTTGGAGCCAACGACCGTCCCGGCGACGCCGTTTTGTGCCGCCGCTGGCGGTGCCGGCTCTCCCGGCCTGGTGATCGTCAACACCTTGGCCGCAACGATTGCACCCGGCTTCTGTGCGGCTGCCGTCATATTCCGCACTCCATGGCCTGTTCGCGATGTTTGGCGGGTGTTGCCGTGGATGTTCTGGCCAAGCTCAGGGGCTGATATTCCGCCGCCGGAGCGCGATGGTGCCGGTTGGGGGCGGTCTAGGTGGGCCGTGGTCTTTTGGGCCTCTGGGCGCGCTTGGCCGATGGCGGCCAGCGCCGGCTTTGCCTTGGTGCTCGCTGGTTCCAGATATTGTGCCTGGACCAAGGATCCGGCCTTCAATTTTAAAGGCCCATGACCGATTTTTGGTGCGGCAGAATGTGCGCCCGCGCCGCTGCCAATAGCTGCCCCGCCTGTGACCGATGCGCCGGTTGCGGCGCCGCTGGCCATTGGCGCCTTTCTTTGCGCTTTGGCCGCCGCTTGTTGCCCGCCGCGCCCGTTCGTGACTTCGTTGCCATCGATGGTGCGAATTTGAAATTGGGCTTGCGGGCCGGCGCGCAGCAATTGCAGATCGAGTTTCGCGCCGACGGCCAGGGTCACCGCCGTTCTGATATCAAATTTGCCAAGGCTCGTTTGTATTTGGGCAAGACCTTGCGGCAATTGACTGATCACTTGCGCGGGTAAGATGGTGCCTCTGGGAACAAGGGCCAATTGGGCCGGAGGATTGACCGAAACTGCCGTCGTAGGCATTCCGGATACCGGTACGGGGGAAGGCGTTGGCGGCGGGGGGGTGACGGTCTGCATCGGCTATGACAGAAGCTTTTTCACGATACTTTCTACATCGGCTGCCGCCTCGGTGTTCGGGTAGCGGACGAGCGTAGACGTCTGGTTACGGATCGATTCACGCACCTTGCTGTCGCGCCGAATCACGCCGGCCAGCGGCGGCGAAAATTTCAAAAATCCTTGGCAGGCTTTCAAGATCGTATTGTAGGTGCGTTCCCCTTCGCGAGTCGAATTGGCCATGTTTATAACCACGCGTATATCCAGGTTCGGACGCTCCATATGGGAAATTTTGATAAACGCATAGGCATCGGTCAGCGCCGTCGGCTCGTCGGTGGTGACCACCAGGATTGTATCGACGCTGTTGGTTAAATTGCGGACGGTTCTCTCGACGCCGGCTCCCAAATCCAGGATCACCTGGTGATAGGCTTGGCTCAACAGGATCAATTCCTCACCCAGCGTATTGAGGCTTTTGGCCGATACATTGGCCAGATTGCCCGAACCCGAACGTCCCGCAACAATATCAAAGCCACCATCTTCAAACGCCGTGGTCGCTTGATTGAGCGGCATGCGGCCCGATACGACGGCGCCAAGGTCATGTTTCGGCATCAGGCCAAGCTGGATATCCACATTGGCCAAGCCTAGATCGCCGTCAAACAATAGCGTCTTGCGCCCGGTATTGGCGAAGGCATGCGACAGGGTGATGGCAAACCAGGTTTTGCCAACGCCGCCCTTGCCCGAAGCAACGGCGATCATCTTGGGAACCTTGGCATTCATGCCTGCCGGGGTAGCCTCGGTGGGAGCAATGGCCATTTGTCGCTCTTGAATTGCCTTAAAAAGCTGAACCGGTTTGTATTCCCGCGCAACTGGCGGCGAAGGTCAAGGGGACTTATGGTGGCGGCGCTAGATTTGCCCAACTGTTTTAATCTTGGCGCGCGGGTGAATTTCGTTTTGCGACATGACGGCAGTCGCCGGGCGGAATCTTTCAACGATCGAGCGGACAAAGGGCCGGATATTCGGGCTAGTCAGCAAGACCGGCATTTCGCCCATCATGGCGTGGCGCTCGAATGTTTGCCGTACCCCGGTGATGAATTCCTGCAAATTGCTTGGCGACATGGAAAGCTGGCGCTCGTCGCCGGTGCCGATAATCGATTCGGCAAAGGTCTGCTCCCATTCGGGTGACAGGCTGACCAATTGAATGAGCCCGTCTCCGGTGGTGTTGGTATCGCTGATTTGGCGCGC
>Ga0008648_10000779_pt1 | contig 11794 bp, 7 predicted proteins | sample SaaInlV_100m_DNA_4_FD_59171 | JGI IMG/M metagenome (GOLD analysis project Ga0008648, IMG submission 59171) | Marine microbial communities from expanding oxygen minimum zones in the Saanich Inlet - SI037_S2LV_100m_DNA | ecosystem: Environmental > Aquatic > Marine > Intertidal zone ...
GCTATCCGTGAAGGTGGTCGTACAGTTGGTGCAGGTGTTGTTGCTAAGATTATAGAGTAACAGTTTTACTAGCGCTTAACTGTCAGATAGGAAAGCTGAATAAGTAATTAGTAGGCCAGTAGTTCAATTGGTAGAGCACCGGTCTCCAAAACCGGCTGTTGGGGGTTCGAGTCCCTCCTGGCCTGCCACTTTAAAGTTTGGGAATTGTTAAACCTATGAGTGTTCTAGCAGAAGAAAAGCAGTACCGGTTAGACTGGCTTAAGTGGTTGGTTGTGTTTGGTTTTCTGGGTGGTGCGATTTACGCGAATTGGTATTATTCGGCCGAATCCGTGCTTTATCGGGTCATTGGTTTTGTTTTAGTTTTGGTTGTGGCGGCATTTGTCGCGTCCAACACTGAAAAAGGAGCTGCGACCATTGAGCTAGCCATTGGTGCTAGGACTGAGTGGCGAAAGGTTGTTTGGCCGACAAAGCAAGAGCGGAACCAGACAACATTGATTGTGGTAGCGGTAATTCTATTAATGGCGCTAGTTTTGTGGGGTATTGATTCCCTGCTAAGTTGGCTTGCTTCACTGATAATGGGTTAGGAGAGCAGCATGTCGATGCGTTGGTATGTGGTACATGCTTACTCGGGCTACGAGAAGAAGGTTGCAATAGCGATTCAAGGCCGGATTGAGATGCATGATTTACAGGAAAAATTTGGCGAGATACTAGTCCCAACGGAAGAGGTTGTTGAGATGAAAAGCGGCCAGAAGAAGACTAGTGAACGGATGTTTTTCCCAGGCTATGTGTTGGTTCAGATGGAGCTGGATGATGATAGCTGGCACTTGGTGAAAGAAACCCCCCGAGTGATGGGTTTCATCGGTGGTAAAGCTGATAAGCCGGCGCCGATCACGAACAAAGAAGCTGATCTTATTTTGCGGCGAGTTCAAGACTCTGAGGAAACTCCTCGGCCGAAGACGTTGTTTGAGCCAGGCGAGATGGTCAGAGTCACTGATGGGCCATTTAATGACTTCAATGGAAACGTTGAAGAAGTTAATTATGAGAAGAGTAAGCTTCGTGTCGCAGTGTCCATTTTTGGGCGCTTGACGCCAGTTGAGCTTGATTTCACTCAGGTAGAGAAAGCTTAAATTTTTGGTGGGCTGCAATTCGGCAGCTTTATCGGGGAGCCAGTGAAGGATTGTACACTTATGTGTTGCACTCTGGAGGCGCTAATACCCATTTTTGGAGAGTATAAATGGCTAAGAAAGTAACGGCTTATATCAAGTTGCAAGTGCCTGCTGGTCAGGCCAATCCAAGTCCGCCTGTAGGTCCTGCATTGGGTCAACATGGTGTGAACATCATGGAATTCTGTAAAGGTTTCAATGCGCAGACGCAGGGTATTGATCCAGGCGCTCCTGTTCCTGTGGTCATTACGGTTTATGCTGATCGTAGTTTCACTTTTGAGATGAAAACGCCTCCGGCGTCGTATCTTTTGAAGAAGGCGGCAGGTCTGAAAAGCGGCAGTGGTCGACCCAATACTGAAAAGGTTGGTAAAGTTACCCGTGCCCAGTTGGAAGATATCGTAAAAACTAAAGAACCTGATCTTACTGCAGCCAGTTTGGATGCTGCGGTTCGTACTATCGCCGGCTCAGCTCGGTCGATGGGTATTGAAACGGAGGGCGTGTAAATGGCCAAGTTAAGCAAGCGCCGTCGCGCGATTAATGAAAAAATAGAACTTGGCAAGGTGTATAGCGCTGACGATGCTCTAAACCTGCTGAAAGAGCTATCCACTGTTAAGTTTTCTGAAACGGTGGACGTTGCAATAAATTTAAGCATTGATCCTAAAAAATCTGATCAGATAGTGCGCGGAGCTACCACCTTACCTAATGGGTCAGGTAAAGAGGTCCGAGTATGTGTCTTTGCTCAGGGTGATGCTGCTGATGCTGCTAAGGCTGCCGGAGCAGAGCTTGTGGGTATGGATGAGTTGGCGGATGAGATTAAAGCCGGCAACATGAATTTCGACGTGGTTATAGCGAGTCCAGATGCAATGCGAGTTGTTGGTCTTCTTGGCAAGGTGCTAGGTCCTCGTGGATTGATGCCAAACCCCAAGTCAGGAACAGTAACACCTGACGTGGCTACTGCGGTTAAGAATGCCAAGGCTGGGCAGGTTCGTTTCCGTGCCGACAAAAATGGTATTGTTCATGGTGGTATCGGCGTGGTCGGCTTTGAGGCATCGGCGTTGAAGCAAAATTTGGAAGCATTAATGGTCGATCTAGCGAAAGCTAAGCCGGCGTCAGCTAAGGGTGTGTATGTGAAGAAGATAACAGTGTCTTCAACTATGGGTCCCGGGCTGCTAGTTGATCAGGCGTCATTAACGTTTTGATCACTAGGCAGCTTAGGCTGCTAACAAGACTTTGGGGTCTGAGCTGCTGATTAAAAAGTAGCTTAGGTCGTTAAAGACCGTAGGTTCCCGAGAGGGTTTAATGAGTTTTCTGAAGTATAGATAGAAAACTTGCCTACGCAGGCGGTGAACCCGATCTAGCGCAGTTTGGCTAGAGACAATTCACCTGGGTGGTCGAAGAATTTTTCGACTGAAACTATGGTAAATCGAGGAATTTTATCGTGCCATTAAATCTCGATGATAAAAAAGCAATTGTTGCTGAAGTAAGCGAGACAGCGGGTCAGGCTCTTTCCCTGGTCATTGCTGATGCTCGCGGTGTTGACGTGAACGATATGAATGCTTTGCGAACTAAAGCTCGAGCTGAAAACGTGCAACTGCGCGTTATCCGCAACACTTTAGCCAAGCGCGCATTCGCAGAAACTGACTACGCTTGCGTAGAAGATGTTTTGGTTGGGCCGTCATTGTTTGCTTTTTCTATGGAAGATCCTGGTGCTGCAGCGCGTTTATTTAAAGACTTTTCAAAGGGGAATGATTCCTTTGACGTCAAAGCGTTGTCAGTTAGTGGGCAGCTTCTAGGGAAAGAGCAAATAGACGTTCTTGCTAACCTACCGACCCTTGAACAGGCTCTCGGTATGCTCGCTCGCGTTACCTTGGCGCCTGTTACTAAATTGGTTAGGACGCTTAATGAGGTTCCAACTAAAGTGACACGAGTCGTAGCAGCAGTTAAAACCCAAAAAGAGGAAGCTGCGTAAGCGCCTTCCACTCAATAGTTAAATATAGGAGGCCCAAAATGGCCCTATCAAATAAAGATATTTTGAATGCAATCTCAGAAATGAGTGTTATGGATGTAGTTGAGCTTGTTAGTGCAATGGAAGAAAAGTTCGGTGTTTCTGCTCAGGCTGCTGCTGTAGCTGCTCCTGCTGCTGCGACTGGTGGTGGCGACGCTGCTGCAGAAGAGCAGACTGAGTTTAACGTTGTTCTTAGCTCAATGGGTGAAAAGAAAGTGAGTGTTATTAAAGCTGTCCGTGCTATTACCGGACTTGGGCTTAAAGAAGCTAAGGATCTAGTTGATGGAGCCCCTTCTACAATTAAAGAAGGCGTCTCTAAAGACGATGCTGAAGCGGCTAAGAAGCAGTTAGAAGAAGCTGGCGCAAGCGCTGAACTTAAGTAAGTTGAGTGTGCGAGCTGCCTGATTTTTCAGGCTGGGCGGAAGGGAGATTTCCCTTCCGCCCTTTCTTGCTTGTAAGTAAGGGGAATCTGCAAGCATTATGAACTTGAGCGTGAGCTCAAGACTGAACGGTCCCTATAAAGTTAACGCCGAGGAATGCAAATGGCTTACTCCTTCACTGAGAAGAAACGTATCCGCAAGAATTTTGGCAAGTTGCCAAATACCATGGATTTGCCGTACTTATTGGCGATTCAACTTGATTCCTACAAAAAATTTACGCAAAAAGGTGTGGCTATGGAAGATCGCCTGAACACCGGTTTGCATGCTGCGCTGAATTCTATCTTTCCAATTGTTGGATATTCGGGTCACGCTGCTCTTGAATACGTCGACTATGTCATGGGCCGACCAGCCTTTGACGAGGAAGAATGTAAGCTTCGCGGGGTTACCTATTCTGGAGCGATTCGAGTTCGTGTCCGGTTGGTTATCTACGATAAAGAGTCCGCGAACAAGGCGATTAAAGACATTCGAGAGCAAGAGGTTTATCTGGGCGAGGTTCCTTTGATGACCGAAAATGGTACCTTCATTATTAATGGTACTGAGCGCGTCATCGTCTCTCAGTTACACCGTTCTCCAGGTGTCATATTCGACCACGATAAAGGCAAAACGCATTCCTCTGGTAAGTTGCTATACACCGCTAGAGTAATTCCTTACCGCGGTTCATGGTTAGACTTTGAGTTTGACCCCAAAGATATGCTTTACGTTCGAATAGACCGTCGCCGCAAACTGCCTGCGACTATTCTATTGCGCGCTCTTGGATATAGTTCTGAGGAGATTCTGGGTAAGTTTTTTGATACCAGCGTATTCCACTTTAAGAAAGATGCTTTTTCTATGGAGCTCGATCCTGAGCGCTTGCGTGGTGAGATCGCAATTTTTGATATTAAAGATAAAAAGGGCGGTGTCGTTGTAGAGAAGGGTCGCCGTATTACAGCGCGTCATATACGAGAGCTAGAAAAAGGTAAGGTCAAAACTCTCGAAGTGACACACGAGTACTTGCTTGGTAGGGCGTTGGCAAAGGATCTTGCTGATCCTAAAACCGGTGAGTTACTGCTTGAATGTAACGCAGAGATTACTGAAGAAAATCTAGCTTTGATCTTAGAAGCGGGGATTGTTGATATTGAGACGTTGTATACCAATGATCTTGACTGTGGTCCATTTATCTCGGATACATTGAGAATAGATCCGTCTCGAACTCAGTTGGAGGCTTTAGTTGAAATTTATCGAATGATGCGACCTGGTGAGCCACCAACTAAAGAGTCAGCCGAGAATCTTTTCTATAATCTTTTCTTTAATCTTGAGCGCTATGACCTGTCATCGGTTGGTCGTATGAAATTTAATCGTCGCCTTGATCGGGATGCCGAGGGAGGTGCTGGTATTTTGTATGACGAGCGTTATTTTTCAATGCTTAAAACTGATGAAGCGAAAGAGCTGCATGAGCAGTTCGGCGGAGAAACAGACATTACTGATGTGATGGCTAAGCTGATAGCTATTCGCAATGGTAAAGGATCAGTAGATGATATCGACCACCTTGGAAACCGTCGTATTCGATCGGTTGGTGAGATGGCTGAAAATCAGTTTCGTGTTGGCTTAGTTCGTGTTGAGCGCGCCGTTAAGGAGCGTCTAGGTGTTGCTGAGTCGGAAGGCCTGATGCCGCAAGACTTAGTCAATGCTAAGCCAGTCGCAGCGGCGATGAAAGAGTTCTTTGGCTCTAGCCAGCTTTCGCAGTTTATGGATCAAAACAATCCACTATCTGAAGTTACTCACAAGCGTCGAGTGTCTGCTTTGGGGCCCGGTGGTTTAACGCGCGAGCGAGCCGGATTTGAGGTGCGAGATGTGCACCCCACTCACTATGGTCGAGTTTGTCCTATTGAAACGCCTGAAGGGCCAAATATTGGTTTGATTAATTCTCTGGCTACTTATGCTAGAACTAACCATTACGGGTTTATTGAAACTCCCTATCGTAAAGTGACCAACGGCAAAGTTAGTTCTGATATTGAGTACCTTTCTGCGATTAATGAATCGCAGTTTGTTATCGCTCAAGCATCTGCAGAGTTGGATAAGAAAGATAACTTTGTAGACGATATAGTTGCTGTAAGGCATCAAAACGAATTTACTATTAAGTCGCCTGAAGATATTGACTATATGGATGTGTCACCGCAGCAAGTGGTTTCTGTTGCAGCCTCACTGATTCCTTTCCTTGAGCACGATGATGCTAACCGCGCACTAATGGGGTCGAACATGCAGCGTCAAGCAGTTCCAACCTTGCGCGCTGAAGCACCTCTGGTTGGTACTGGAATCGAGCGTACTGTTGCTACTGATTCTGGTGTATGTAAGGTTGCCAAACGTGGTGGTGTTGTCGAAAGCGTTGATGCCGGCCGTGTTGTTGTCCGGGTAAGTGATAAGGAAGTTGCATCTGGGGAAGCAGGTGTAGATATCTATAACCTTATTAAATACACCAGATCTAACCAAAATACCTGTATCAATCAAAAGCCGATTGTGAAACAAGGTGATAAGATTTCTCGCGGCGACGTCCTAGCTGACGGGCCTTCTGTTGATCTTGGGGAATTGGCGCTTGGGCAAAATATGCGTATCGCGTTTATGCCTTGGAATGGATATAACTTTGAAGATTCGATTTTAATCTCAGAGCGCGTCGTTAAAGAAGATCGGTTTACCACCATTCATATTCAAGAACTTACCTGCGTTGCTCGTGATACGAAATTAGGGTCTGAAGAAATAACGGCAGACATCCCAAATGTTGGTGAAGTCGCACTGGCAAGGCTCGATGAGTCCGGTATCGTGCACATTGGCGCCGAAGTGGCTGCTGGTGATATTTTAGTCGGCAAGGTGACGCCCAAAGGTGAAACCCAGCTAACGCCGGAAGAAAAACTTTTAAGAGCGATCTTTGGCGAGAAAGCATCCGACGTAAAGGACACCTCACTACGCGTGCCTAGTAGCATTAAAGGTACCGTTATTAATGTCCAGGTGTTTACTCGAGACGGTCTTGAAAAAGATCAGCGATCTCTCGACATTGAAAAGACGGAGCTTGATCAATTTAGGAAAGATCTTAACGACGAGTATCGTATCGTTGAAAATGCGACTTTGGGACGATTATTTACGTCTCTTATTGGCGAGAAAGTTGTTAAGGGTGAAGGGTTGAAAAAAGGCGCTGAACTAACTGCCGATGCCGTGGAAGAGTATTCTTCGGACGATTGGTTCGCCATTCGCATGAGTAAAGCTGAGCTAAATGATCAAATTGCTGCTGCTCAAACTCAGCTTAGCGAGAGACGAACTCAGCTTGATGATCGCTTTGAAGAGAAACGCGGAAAGCTGCAAAGTGGCGACGATTTGGCACCTGGCGTACTTAAAACAGTTAAAGTCTATCTTGCCGTTAAACGTCGTATTCAGCCTGGCGATAAGATGGCTGGCCGACACGGCAACAAGGGTGTTATTTCAGTGATTAAGCCGGTCGAAGATATGCCTTACGATGAAAATGGTGAGCCGGTCGATATTGTACTTAACCCTCTTGGTGTCCCATCACGAATGAACGTGGGTCAGGTTCTTGAAGTCCATATGGGTATGGCGGCTAAGGGCCTTGGCGTTAAGATTGATGCCATGATAAAGGCTCAAGCTAAGGCTGCTGAAGTACGTAAGTTCTTGCAGGAAATCTATAACGTTGGCGACACCGTTTATGGGACAGACCTAAAAGAGCTAAGTGATAAAGAAGTGCTGGAGTTAGCGGCAAACTTACGTACCGGAGTGCCTATAGCGACACCTGTGTTTGATGGTGCCCATGAGGTTGAACTCAAAAGCATGCTGGCATTAGCTGATTTGCCTGAGAGTGGACAAAGCACACTTTATGATGGCCGCACAGGCGATAAATTTGATCGTCCGGTAACAGTTGGCTACATGTATATGCTTAAGTTGAACCACTTGGTTGACGATAAGATGCATGCACGTTCAACGGGTTCCTATAGCTTGGTCACTCAGCAACCGTTGGGTGGTAAGGCTCAGTTTGGTGGTCAGCGCTTCGGTGAGATGGAGGTTTGGGCATTGGAGGCTTATGGTGCCGCCTATACCTTGCAAGAGATGCTTACTGTTAAGTCGGACGATGTTGCTGGTCGAACCAAAATGTATAAAAACATTGTAGATGGTGATCATCGAATGGAGCCTGGCATGCCAGAGTCATTTAACGTGTTGGTGAAAGAGGTGCGCTCTCTTGGAATCAATATGGAGTTAGAAAACGAATAAGCGATAGTTTGCTTACTGATGGTCGAGGTGATTAATCGCCTCGGCAAACCCGGTTACTGGAGGAAAAGCCTTGAAAGACTTAGTCAACCTACTCAAGCAGAAAGAAGAAAACATCGAATTTGATAATATTCGTATTAGTCTCGCTTCGCCAGAAATGATCCGATCGTGGTCATTCGGTGAAGTTAAAAAACCCGAGACTATTAACTATCGTACTTTCAAACCAGAGCGCGAAGGTCTGTTCTGTGCCAAGATTTTTGGTCCGGTTAAAGATTATGAGTGTCTATGTGGCAAGTACAAACGAATGAAGCATCGCGGCATCGTATGCGAAAAATGTGGTGTTGAAGTGACACTTACCAAGGTACGTCGTGAGCGTATGGGCCATATTGAATTGGCTTGTCCGGTTGCTCATATCTGGTTTTTGAAGTCACTTCCGTCGCGTATCGGTCTAATGTTGGATATGACGCTGCGTGAAATTGAGCGTGTACTTTATTTTGAATCCTATGTGGTTACTGACCCGGGCTTAACAACGCTTGAAAAAGGGCAGTTACTCACCGACGAAGAGTATTTCGAAGCGCTAGAAGAGTTTGGTGACGAATTTGTCGCTACCATGGGTGCTGAAGCCATTCAGGCTTTGCTCAAAGAAATTGTCATGGAAGAAGAGATTGCGGATATCCGTGAGGAAATTCCTAATACTAAGTCCGAGACGAAAATTAAGAAATTCTCTAAACGCTTGAAGCTACTTGAAGCGTTCCATGGCTCTGGTAACAAGCCTGAGTGGATGGTTCTGCAAGCATTACCTGTTCTTCCGCCGGATTTGCGTCCATTGGTGCCTCTTGATGGCGGTCGATTTGCGACGTCTGATCTAAACGACTTGTACCGTCGTGTGATCAACCGTAACAATAGGCTCAAGCGTCTTCTTGAGTTGAGCGCGCCAGATATTATTGTGCGTAATGAAAAGCGAATGCTACAAGAATCTGTAGATGCATTACTCGATAATGGCCGACGTGGCCGAGCTATCACCGGCTCTAATAAGCGCCCGTTGAAGTCGCTCGCTGACATGATTAAAGGTAAGCAGGGTCGCTTCCGTCAAAATCTACTGGGTAAGCGAGTAGATTACTCTGGACGTTCGGTTATTGTTTGTGGTCCTACGTTGCGCTTACATCAGTGTGGTCTGCCTAAGCGGATGGCGCTGGAGTTGTTCAAGCCCTTTATTTTCAGCAAGCTAGAGTTGCGCGGCCTAGCTACGACCATTAAAACAGCTAAGAAAATGGTTGAGCGTGAAGAGCCCGTTGTTTGGGATATTCTCGATGATGTGATTCGTGAGCACCCAGTGTTACTTAACAGAGCACCTACATTACACCGTCTTGGTATTCAGGCATTTGAGCCTGTGTTGATTGAAGGTAAGGCGATCCAGCTGCACCCGCTGGTTTGTGCCGCGTTCAATGCTGATTTCGATGGTGACCAGATGGCTGTGCACGTGCCACTGACCATTGAAGCCCAGATGGAATCGCGAGCCTTGATGATGTCGACGAACAACATTTTGTCACCTGCATCAGGTGAGCCAATTATTGTTCCTTCCCAAGACGTTGTACTTGGTCTTTATTACATGACTCGTCATAAGGTTAATGCATTAGGCGAAGGCATGATATTTGCCGACGGCAAGGAAGCCTCGCGCGCATATTACGCGGACAAAGTTGAACTTCAGGCGCGCGTAAAGGTGCGTATCCTCGAGGTGTTAGTTGACGAAGTAACAGGTGAGCGGACCGAAGAGCGGGAGATAGTTGAAACCACTGTAGGCCGTATCCTGCTTTGGGAGTCAGTACCTCAAGGCCTTCCATTTAGTTTGGTAAATAAGCCGATGGTAAAAAAGGCTATCTCGCTTATTCTGAATGAGTGTTATCGACGTGTTGGGTTGAAAGATACTGTTATTTTTGCTGACCAATTAATGTATACCGGATTTAAATTCTCGACTCGTTCGGGCGCATCTATCGGGGTTAATGATTTTGTTATCCCTGACGATAAAAGCACCATTATTACTGGTGCTGAAGATCAGGTACGTGAAATTGAAAGTCAGTTCGCATCAGGCTTGGTCACCCAAGGTGAAAAGTACAACAAAGTTATCGATATCTGGTCTCAAGCTAATGACAGGGTAGCCAAGTCGATGATGAAGGGCATTAGTACAGAACAGGTGAAGAATCGTGACGGTGATTTTGAGGAGCAAGATTCTTTCAATTCCGTATTCATCATGGCCGACTCTGGCGCTCGTGGTAGTCCAGCGCAGATTCGTCAGCTGGCGGGTATGCGTGGTTTGATGGCGCGACCTGATGGTTCGATTATTGAAACACCTATTACAGCTAATTTCCGTGAAGGTTTGACGGTGATGCAGTACTTCATCTCGACTCACGGTGCTCGTAAAGGACTAGCTGATACGGCACTGAAAACAGCTAACTCGGGTTATTTGACTCGACGTTTGGTTGATGTATCCCAAGATGTTGTGGTCACAGAAGTTGACTGCGGTACGACCGAAGGCTTGCTGATGACTCCGGTTATTGAGGGAGGTGATATCATCTCCTCACTTGGTGATCGAATTCTAGGTCGTGTTATAGCCAAAGATGTTAATAAACCTGGTAGCGATGAGATTGCTGTTCCAGCGGGGGCTATGATTGACGAGCAATGGGTGCTTCGTATTGAAGCGTTGAGTATCGATGAAGTAATGGTACGTTCGCCGATCACCTGTGAAGTTCGCCACGGCATTTGTTCTGCTTGTTACGGACGAGATTTAGCGCGCGGTCATCGTGTAAACCAAGGTGAAGCGGTTGGAGTCATTGCGGCTCAGTCAATTGGAGAGCCAGGCACTCAGCTAACGATGCGTACCTTCCACATCGGTGGTGCGGCGTCGCGAGCTTCTGCGGTGGATAGCGTTAAGGTCAAACAAGATGGCGTCGTGCGTCTTCTAAATCTCAAAACAGTTAAAAACAAAGATAAGCATTTAGTCGCAGTGTCGCGCTCTGGTGAGCTGGCTATTGCTGATGAGAATGGTCGTGAACGAGAGCGTTACAAGCTTCCTTATGGCGCTTTGATTAAGATCAAAGATGGCTCTAAAGTTGTTGCTGGAGATGTTATTGCTACTTGGGATCCTCACACTCATCCGATTGTTACTGAAGTAGCCGGTAAGGTTGCTTTCTCTGGTATGGAAGAGGGTTTGAGTGTAAGGCAGCAAACTGATGATATGACCGGTCTGACTAGTATTTCGATTATTGATCCAAACGATCGTAACGCTGCGGGTAAGGACCTTAAGCCGATGATCTCGTTGACGGACAAGAAAGGGAAAGAGCTTATTTTCCCAAATTCGACTGTGCCAGCGCACTACCCATTACCGGCTAACGCAAGTATTAACGTCGTAGACGGCGATACTATTGATATCGGGCAGATTATTGCCCGTATCCCTCAAGAAGCTAGTGGTACTAAGGATATTACGGGTGGTTTACCACGTGTTGCTGATCTCTTTGAAGCGCGCAAGCCGAAAGACCCAGCGATTCTTGCCGAGATTACCGGAACGGTAACTCTAGGTAAGGAAACCAAAGGTAAGCTGCGACTGGTGATTACACCTGATGACGGACAGCCACTTGCCAACGGTAAGTTACAATACGAAGAATTGATCCCCAAGTGGCGAACTCTTAGTGTGTTTGAGGGCGAGCATGTTGAAAAAGGTGAAGTGATTTCGGATGGCCCGCCAACACCTCATGATATCTTGCGATTAAAAGGTATTAGTGAGTTGGCTAAGTACATCGTCAATGAAATTCAAGATGTCTACCGTCTGCAGGGTGTAAAAATCAATGACAAGCATATTGAGGTTATTACTCGCCAGATGTTACGTAAGGCAGAGATAACTGATATGGGCGACTCTAAGCTGATTCGTGGTGAGCAGGTTGAATATCGAC
>Ga0008648_10000818_pt1 | contig 11488 bp, 9 predicted proteins | sample SaaInlV_100m_DNA_4_FD_59171 | JGI IMG/M metagenome (GOLD analysis project Ga0008648, IMG submission 59171) | Marine microbial communities from expanding oxygen minimum zones in the Saanich Inlet - SI037_S2LV_100m_DNA | ecosystem: Environmental > Aquatic > Marine > Intertidal zone ...
GTCGGTCCGATCGATCGGGGCAGCCGGATCAAAGGGTATAGCCTCACCCGTTGAAAGGAGGAGCAAGATGACGAAATCACAGAATTCGACGACACAGAACTCGACGAATCGGTACGAACCCCACTGGTGGACAACTGGGCGCTGGACGGCGCTGGTGGTCGGAATCCTCTTCATCTCGCCTGCTGTTATGGCGGCCGAGGAGTCTCCACGGAAAGCGCTGGTCCAGGTGACCAGAAACCTGGCGAAGATGGCCAGTGAAAGTGGATACCGAACTGATGTTGCGATTATTGGTGGGATCAGTTCCGCTTCCGATCACAGCATCGAGATCCCCAAGTACCTGCGAAGGACTCGGGCCAGTGTACGAGGAAAGGTGATGCACCTGCCCGAGCACAGCGCCTACCTGTACCGCGGCAAGGTCGCCATCGAGGAGGAAGGAGTCTGGATGAAACCGGGCACCAGTCGTCTCGGGCGAGAGATCGCAGGGATGTTTGAAGTCCCCACCGACCTGTTGACGAACGCACTCCAGAGAGGGAGCCGGATCGAGTGGGTGGCGAATCGAATCGAGACTCGTAAGGCGATTCGGGTGGCCCTGCCAGCGAATCAGTCGAGGGCTCGCTTCAGCGGAATCGACAGGTCTGGTTGTGTTGCCGCCGAGGGGAAGAGACTTTCCTACTTCCAGTCCAGGTTGGAGCGGTCCAATACCCAGACCACCATCATCGTCGATCTCGATCCAGCAGGGGTATTGCCGCAAAAGATCCAGATCGAGGTATTGGGAGCATACAGGGATGAGCATGGTCGCTCTCGCAAGGGGCAGCTGGCGTTCGAGGAAGGAACCAGCCATGCGGCGTTCCATTTCATCTACTGGCTCGATACCAGCGCAGCGGTGGGGCAGTTCAAAGTGCCGCAGAAGGCGCAGAGGTTGCTCAAGTAAGTATCATGTCAACCAAGAAGGTGCTCTCGGAGGTCCTATCTTCCGGGAGCATTTTCGTAGAATTTTTGCCCCCCGGCGGCTACCATCATTGGAACCCGGCCCGCTGGGTACCGTCAGCCATCTCCACTTGGGGCTGGTGAGATAGATCCGCGAAAGGACAGAGGCGTGAACAAGTTCATCTTCGTGCTGTTTTCAGGATGGTTGCTTTCAGTAGTGATGCTGGCTGGAGTTGGACTCCAGGCGTCAGATTCACGAGAGGAAAAGGCTCCCGATCCCGCCAAGGCCCTCAGGGAAGTCAGCAAGGACTTCTTGCGGCATTCGAGTAAGAGCGGCTATACCGCTCACCTCGTCATCGCAGGAGGCATGGCGAACTCGAGTGACCACAAGATCATCGATCAGGCGGTCAGCGAGGATTACTTTGGCCTGGTCCGGGGTCCCCTGATGCACATGCCGGAACAACAGATCTTCCGCACCCTCGACAAGGGCGCCCAGTTCGATGGCGATATCTGGCGGGTGCTCCAGTCGACCGCAGATGGCAAGAAGCTGGATCGGCTCTTCACCTTTCCCGAGAGACTGCTGGCCGATGCCAGCAGCCGGGGCAGCAAGGTCCAATGGCTCGAATCCACGGTCAAGCCGCGCAAGGTCAAAAGAGAAGTACCACTCGGTGGAACTGCGGTTGGATCCTCTGAACAGGAGGAAATGGTCTACCATCGCCTCCGGGTGACACTGCCCGACAAGATGGCACTGCAGTACTTCATCGAGGTGCAGAATTCAGGTTGCCTGTCTGGCGGCTGATGCATTTCTGAATACCTGTCCCGTGCGGACAGGACCCAGACTCGCAGCGTGCTCGATATCGACCTGGATCCACAAACGAAGACTCCTCGTAAGATGGAACTGCTGGTACTCACGGGGATGCGAAATGCCGATGGTAAGACCGCCAAGGGGGATGCTGCATTCTCCAAGGGAGTCGAGCATGTCGTGTTCCGCTACGAGTACGAGATCAACTCCGAGGAGCAGGTCGACCCCTTCAAGATTCCGGGTGCTGCCCGCAAGTTGATGCGATAAGAGACTGCAGGATCTTCAGTAAAAAAGGGCGCCACCAGCGGGTTTGCTGGTGGCGCCCTTTTTGTTGCTGTGAACTCGGCTGAGCCTGCTGGTGAGAGATTCACTCGACTCCTATTCGCCGGAAGCCTATTCGCCGGGAGCCTCGAGTGCTTCGATATTGCTCCGGATCGTCTCCAGTTGATGCTCCAGATCGATAGCAAGGGCCTTTTCTCTCTCGACCACTTCGGCAGCCGCACGACTGACGAAGTTTTCGTTGGCCAGTTTCTTTCGTGACCCTTCGAGCCTTCCCTGGGTTTTAGCGGACTGTTCCTGCAGGCGAGTGCGCTCCTTCTCGAGGTCGAGCACTCCCGGGATGAAGACTTCCAGGTCACCGTCGATGGCCACCGCACTGTCGATGGTTCGCTCCACCGTCGCTCCGATGGTCAACGAAGAGAAGCTACCGAGGTGCAAGATCAGTCCTTCCAGCGACTGGAGTTCGGACTGCGCCTGTCCCGAGGTTCGGACTCGTACCTCGAGCGGCTGGCGCGGCGGGATGTTGTAACGGGATCGAAGATCTCGGATGATCCGGATCAGGTCGCGGCAACGATCGAAGGCACCTTCGAGCACCGGGTCGCGCCACTTCGATGGCACCTCTGGCCAGCTCGCCAGGCACAGCAGTTCCTGGTCAAGAAGAGGCTTCTCGACGCCCCGCACCGGTGCGATTTCTCTCAGGCTACCCCACAGTTCCTCGGTGATGAAGGGAACGAATGGATGCAACAATCGAAGCACCTGATCGAGGCAGGTGGCCAGTACCTGTTGTGCAGTTGAGGCATCTTGAGTGGGGGTTTCTCCTTCGCCCTGTCGAAGACGCGGCTTGATCGCTTCCAGGTACCAGTCGCAAAGTTCACTCCAGAAGAAGTCTCGCGCCAGTCCGATGGCAGCGGAGGGATTGTAAGAATCCAACTGCTGTTGAACCTCGGTGCATGCGGCCTGTAATCGAGAGAGGATCCACCGATCTTCGGTAGTTAGATGATCACTGCAGGCGGGATCGAACTGGTATCCTTCCAGGTTCATCAGGGCGAAACGTGCCGCATTCCACAACTTGTTGCAGAAGTTGCGGCCGACATCGAAGCGCTCGCTGATCAACTTGGCGGCGGGAACACCTTCCATCGTGCCCAGCACATCAAACTCCTTGCCACTTTCCGGGCAGAGGTAGGTGAAGTTGTTTTGACCATGTTTTGCTGTGGCTAGGTCGATACCGTTCCCGGTGAATGGGCTGATCGCCTGCACCGGAAGTCGAATGTCCTGGGTTCCCGTTTGCATCTCGCACAGGACATATCGCATCGCATCGGTACCATAGCGTTCGATGATATCGACCGGGTCGATTCCGTTACCCTTCGACTTGCTCATCCGCTCACCCTTGCCATCGAGAATGTTAGCGTGAAGAAACACATCGGTGAAGGGTAAGTCACCCAGGTTGTAGAGCCCCATGATGACCATTCGTGCGACCCACAGGGAGATGATATCCCGGCCGGTGACGAGGCAGGATCCGGGGTAGTAATAATCGAGGCAGTTTTCTTGCTGTTCGTTGGCTGCGAGCGAGCGTTGCCCCTCTCCGACCTGAGCGGTGGCTGGATCGGGCCACCCGAGGGTGGAATGGGGCCACAGGGCGCTCGAGAACCAGGTGTCGAGAACATCGGGATCTCGCACCAGCCCGGCCGCCTCCAACTGATCACTGATGTGGGTCTGGGATGGGGGTTCCTTCAGGCACACCTGCAGGTGGCCGCCTTGCGCGGGAATCGTGCGGTGACCATCGAGATGGACACTGGTTCCATCGCTGTTGACCAGCCTCAGGCAAACATCGTCTTGGCCCTCAACGTGGATCGATTGGAGCAGGGACTCGATCGAATCGGCGTCGAGATCGCCAGACCATATGGGAATCTGATGTCCCCACCAGAGTTGTCGAGAGATGCACCAGTCACGCTTCTCCGCCAGCCAACTGACGTAGGTACTTCGGTAACGCTCTGGATCCGGATGGAAGGAGACGGTTCTTCCGGTGTGCGAGCTCCAGCCCGAAACCGCATCGATGGCTGCCTGTGCCAATCCATCGACCTTGAACTCGTGCTCCAGACCCTCGGCGCAGCGGACGCCCCCCTCGATATCTCCCATCCGGACAAACCATTGCAGCGACAGGTACGGTTCGACGGGGGTCTTCGAACGATCGGAGTGACCCACCTCGACCACTCGGTCCTCGACCTGTTCGAGCAGTCCTAGCTGCTCAAAGCGGCGAACCACTGCCTTCCTCGCCTCGAATCGGTCCTGGCCGGCATGGGGTCCTGCGGCTTCGTTGAGGGTCCCATCGGGGTTCAGGATGTTGATCGCTTCGATGCGATCTTTGTGTCGTTGCCACACCTCGTGGTCATTGGGGTCGTGGGCTGGAGTGATCTTGACGCAGCCCGATCCCAGTTCAGGCTTGGCCCACTCATCGGTGATCAGCGGGATCTTCCGATCGACGATGGGCAACTGGATCATCCGACCCGCTGCCGCCATCTCGGCCAGTTGAATCAGTGAGGGGAGTAACTGTTCGATCCTCGATTCGAGGCGCTGGACCTCGGAGGTGAGTTCCTCGATCTGTTTTGCTGGAGCGGCAGCCAGTCGTTCTCGCGCCTGCTGGAGACGCTCCTCCAGTACCGCGGCGGGATTGGGATGAACCGCAACGGCCGTGTCTCCCAGCATGGTTTCTGGACGAGTGGTAGCGACGATCACCTCGGAGGGCTCGCCGGGCTCGGGGTCGATCACCGGATAGCGCAGGTGCCAGAAGTGGCCGTCGGTGCTCTTGTGTTCGATCTCGTCATCGGCCACGGCGGTTTGCAGGTGGCAATCCCAGTTGACCATTCGATCACCCTGGACGATCAACCCATCTCTGAACATTCGATAAAATGTCCAGGTCACTGCCCGTTCGCAGATCGGGTCCATGGTAAATCGCTGTCGATCCCAGTCGCAGGAACAACCCATCGCTTTTTGCTGTGAGACGATTCGCTTCTGATACTGGTCCTTCCACTGCCAGATGCGCTCGACCAGGCCATCGCGGCCGAGGTCGTGGCGGTTCTTGCCCTCCAGTTCCAGCAGTCGCTTTTCGACCACTGCCTGGGTGGCGATCCCGGCATGATCGGTACCTGCCATCCAGAGGGTATTGTCACCTTGCATCCGGTGCCAGCGCGTCAGCAGGTCCTGCATGACATTGTCCATGGCATGACCCATATGAAGAGCGCCGGTTACGTTGGGAAGGGGCATCATGATGACGTAGCGCTGGTCACGATCATCGGGAATCGAGCGGAATGCGTCCTTTTCATTCCAGCGATTCGTGATCGAATCCTCGATGAGATTCGGATCGTAATTTTTGGTCAGTTCCTCGGCCATGGTGCCTCTACTTTCCGTGAACCAGGAGGATCTAGGGCGGTCGAAGACAAGTCAAGGGAGACAGCGAGATCAGGGGGGTGTGCTGGATACTGATGACCTGGCACGATACCGTGAGGAACATTCGCATCTGGTCCGATCATCGGATCGGCAAGAAGGGAGCCTCGAATGCGAGGGTGGAGGAGGATTCGGGACCTGATATCCCATTGGCTGCGAGTTCCCCGACGCTGGCTGGGCCACCCGGATCTCCGATCGTTGAATCGGAGGGCCGATCGATCGAGGCGAGACGTCGAGAAACTACTGCAGCGGCTTCATCCCGGAGTGGGTTGCGAAGTTGTCTCGGGCCCCGGGACCAGCCACCTCGAGGCGGGTTGTTACTCTCAAAATGGCGAGGATGGGGTCTTGCTTCACATCCTGTCCACTGCCGGGGTCGACCAGCGAAGTATCGTCGAGATCGGTTGTGGTGCAGCTGTCGAATGCAATTCATCTGCATTGCTGTGCGGTTTTGGTTGGAGCGGTGTCCTGTTCGATCGCGACCCTCAGCAGGTCAAGAGCGCACGGAGTTTTTTTGAGGAGCGCGGAGTATCCAACCGGGTAGAGCTGCTGGAGGTCGAGGTTCAGCCTGACACGATCGATGCCCTGCTGGCACAGCGATCGGAGCCCGATGTTCTTTCCATCGATGTCGACGGTTATGACTTCTGGATCTGGAAACATCTCACTGTGTTCCGGCCACGGGTCGTGGTGATCGAGGTCAATGCTTCCTTCGGGCCATCGGCATCTTGCTCGGTTCCTTGGTCTGCTGGGAGTGCTCATCATGATGCGTATCGTCATCATGTCCGTGGCTGGCATCACGGTGCCAGCTTGGTGGCGATGGAGGCACTGGGGAGAAGCAAGGGTTATCGGTTGGTTGCGGTCGAGTCGACCGGCACCAATGCCTTCTTCTTGCGGGAAGATCTGGCGGTCAGAGAGTTTCCACCACTCGATCCCGGACGGGCCTGGAGGCCTCATCAGGTCAGGAGTCGGCGGCACTCTCCAGATCGTCAAGCGATGCAACTGCAATCGCTTCCTTCGGTGCTCGTTGAGCAAGATGGAACCTCTGAGAGTTGACTGCTGAATCCACTGGTGGATGAGCGAATCGGAGTCGATGATATCGGTCAATTCAGCGACCAGGGAGGTGTGATATGAATGGGTTTCAGTCGAAGTTGGTGCACGGGGGGGAGCCGGAGGAGAGGGTCGGGGGAGCCATCGTTCCACCGATCTACCAGAGTGCGACCTTCGAGCAGGTGCCAGGTACTGGATACCATGACGGGCGATATATCCGCCTCTCCAATACTCCGTCTCATGACCTCCTCCACGACAAGTTGTCACTGATCTGCGGAACCGAGGCCGCGCTGGTGGCATCCAGTGGAATGGCGGCGATCACCTCGACACTGCTGGCATTGTTGGGTAACGGAGACACGGTGGTGGCGCAGGATCTACTCTACGGTGGAACCGAGAGTTTCCTCGCAAGCGAGGTGCCGAGGTGGGGGATCGAGGTGCAACGCATCGATGCCTGTGATGTGTCCAGTTGGGGAACGCCACCTCCTTCCGCTCGCGTGCTCTATTGTGAGGCGATCACCAATCCTACCTGTCGGATCGGGGATCTTCGAGCACTGGCCAGCTGGGCTCGGGACCACGGAATGATCTCGGTGATCGATGCGACCTTTGCCACGCCAGCTCTGATGCGACCGGTCGATCTGGGTTTCGATCTGGAGGTCCATTCTGCGACCAAGGCGATGAACGGGCATGGCGACATCGCCGCAGGAGTGATCGCCGGTCGGAAATCCTTGGTCCGCCAGGTCAAACACTGTCTTGACCATCTGGGAGGGCATCTCGATGCCAATGCCTGCTTCCTGTTGCACCGAGGAATCCGCACCCTCGGCTTGAGAGTCGAGCGCCAGTGTCAAAACGCCTTCGCGGTGGCGAGTTTTCTGGAGGGGCATCCGGCGGTCTCGGTGACGCACTATCCGGCGCTAGAAAGTCATCCGGATCATGCCCGCTGCCAGGAGTGGTTTGGTGGCAAGGGAGGTGGGGTGCTCTCCTTCGATGTTGGGGCAGGGGTCGAAGAGGCGGAGAGGATCGCCACCTCGATGAAACTGATGGCGACCGCTCCCAGTCTTGGTGGTGTAGAGACTCTCATCATACGACCGGCCAGTTCCTCTCATGCAGCGGTCGATCCTGCCGTGAGACTTCAGATGGGGGTGCCCGACTCGCTGGTCAGGATCGCCTGCGGAGTCGAGGATTCCGATGATCTCGTGGCCGATCTAGCCCGGGTGATGGGAAACCGTCGATGATGAAGATCGGGTTGGTGACTTGCCTCGAGATTCCCGAGGCCGATCCAGATGAAGAGATTCAGCTGGAGGCGATCCGCCAGGCCGGGGGAGAAGCGAGTCTGGTTCCATGGGACGATTCTCTGATCGATCTCTCCCGCTTTGATCGACTGATCCTTCGTTCCTGCTGGGATTATCCGTGGAGGGAGTCCGAGTTCAGGGAGTGGTTGGCGGCTGCCGACGGTCAGACTCAATTGCTCAATCCTCTGGCCGTGGTGCAGTGGAATCTTCACAAGGGCTACCTGCTCGATCTGGCGAGAGCCGGGGTTCCGGTGGTCCCCACCCGCATCCTGGCCGCGGGGCAAGGATGCGCCGCACTGGATTCGATCCTGGCCGAGGAACAGTGGTGCTCCGAACAGTGGCCGCAGATCGTCATCAAGCCGGCGGTCTCTGCCGGAAGTTGGCTCACCGCTCGATTTGGCCCGACTGAACTGGCCGGAGCCCGGACGTTCGTCGAACAGCATGGGGTCGACCGCGACCTGCTGGTTCAGCCTTACATCCGATCGGTCGAAAGTGGTGGAGAGCGGGCCAATGTCTATATTGCCGGGCAGTGGAGCCATTGCGTCGCGAAGTCACCGCGCTTCAGTGGGTCCGACGAGCAGGTCGGAATCTCCCAGCCGGTGCTGGCCGAAGATCTCGAACTGGGGGAGATGGCGATCGCCTGTAGCCCGGGGAAGATCCTCTACGGAAGGGTCGATACCGTTCGTAATCACCAGGGAAAGCCGATGGTCGCAGAACTGGAACTGATCGAGCCGACCTTGTTTCTGAAGGAGAACCCCGCTGCGCGAGCACTCTTTGGCGCCGCCTGCGTCGACCGCTCCTGATCGAGAAGTTGTCCACGGCGTGTCGGCTAGTTTTCCACAGACTCTTGCATTTTTTACCTCAAACCCGGTAGGGTGACGTCACGGCGCTCACGGGAGCCTGGGTTGACCAGGCTGGGTGTCGTGGGGAATAATCAGGGGGGAACGTCTATGAGGAAATCCAACTTGAGGATGGCTTCGATCATTTGCACCTTGTTACTGGTGTGTGGGATCGTCTCTGCTCAGCCAGGGAGTATTGTCACCCAGACCAAGAGCAATGTGCTGATCGATACAACCAGGGTCGATGAGATCGGTGTGGTGAACAAGACTTCGGCCAATCAGGTGCTCAACAACCTGGTGGGAACCTGGAAGTTCGAGTACTCGCTGAGCGAGGATCTGGGCGGATATGCCGCAGGAACTCCGGTGATTGCGACCGTCACTTATCGCAGAGACTTCTCCACCGGAGGACTGTATGGGTTCGCCGAGACGTTGACCCTCAGCGGTGCGTCGGTCAGTAATGGGACCTACTTCATCAACTGGAATGACACCACCAGCATGCTCGAATCGCATGGTCGATTTGTCGCAGGTGAAGTGGTGGCGATCTTTGATGAGTACCTCGACTCGATCAAAGGGGATACCTACTGCTGGATCGGTCAGCGCACTCAGGATGGGGTGGCCTCGCCGAATGTGATGATCGAGCGATGCATTCGCAATAACTCCTTCAATGTTGTCGTCAATGAACTCTCCGCCTCCGGCAATCCGCTGGCTCAGGTCTGGAATGTCTCGGGCGAGCGAGTCAACATGCTGAAGGAATGCCTCGGACCGTTCGTCACCCTTGCGAGTGAATGGCAATCCGAGAGTTACACCGATGCCGGAGATAGAATTCGGATCGAGCACAACGGTTACTGGGCTGCGGATGAAGCTTGTCTCGTGGTCGAGGTCAAGAAGTACACCAACGATGCGATCTCCGATAACACCATCCAGACCTTCTACTACGATACCGAGATGCATCGCATTGCTTTCACTGAAGTGGGAGCCAATGGCTTGGTCTGTACCGGTTACATCTCGCCGACCACGGAGCGAAATGGGACTCCTTGCCAGTTGAGAGTGCTGGATTCAGCCTTTGGCAATGGCGCCAAGGTCAGCACCATCAATAAGATGTTCCTCGTCGATTCGAAGACGATCAAGATCGACTTCGAGTGGGCCTGGTGGGAGGGAAGCGACATCACCTCCGAAAACGAAGTAGTTGATTTCGAGCAGAGGTTCGTGCTCAAGCTAGTACCCGCCTCGAATCGGGCCATCCCTCGGCCGGCTTCCTTCTAGGAGTCGACCGTTACCCAACTGCGGCGGGGAAGTCTCTTCCCCGCCGCAGTTGCTCTATATTCATATTCCGGGACCCCGAGTGGGGTCATTTCGATCGGTCGCGGCCGGAGTTCATTCGTTCGAGCCGATCACTCACCACATCCGGTGGCTCTTCAGCTAGATCATGGTGTTGCGCCGGGTCAGTGGCAGGGTCAGTGACCAGGTCTTGAAGTCTGATCGGTGCATTCCTGCTGGCTGCGCATCCCGTTCCCACTGGCCATGGCAGAGAGACTGCACCGCTGCAGGTCAGCAGCAGCCTGGCCCCATCATTACTTGTCGCCAGCGGGGAGTCGCCCCGGCCCCCGGACTTCGTCGCCCTTGATGCTGGAGAGCCGATCGCCCAGTCGTTGGCGCATCCCATTCGCTCGCGCTGACATCTCGACCACTACCCCAGGGTGCTTGGCTTTGACATCGACCTGCTCGTTGGGATCGATCTCCAGGTCGTAAAGAGCGAGGCCGGTTTCGATCTGGTAGTTGTACTTGGCAGGGATGCCATTATTCCCCGGTGGGCGCCCCTCGAGACTGCGATATTTGTGGGGGAAGTGTAGTTTCCACCTTCCCATCCTCATCGCCTCCATGTCGCCTCTGTGGTACCAGAAGTACAACTCTTCGTGAGGGGGAACAGCGTCCAGATCTCCCTGCAACTGGGGAACGATGCTGACTCCGTCGATGGGTAGCACAGGAGCGGTTCCGCCGGTCAATTCGACGATGGTGGGCAAGATGTCGATGGTCATGCAAGGAGTCGAGCATGTGGTACCGGGAGAGATGACAGGGGGATATCTCATCACACAGGGAACCCTTACCCCACCCTCCCAGGTGGTGCCCTTCCCTTCTCGCAAGCCGCCGGTGGTGCCGGCATGGTCGCCGTAGGAGAGCCAGGGACCATTGTCCGATGCGAACATGAATAAGGTGTTGTCGAGGATTCCGTGCTTCTCCAGCGCCTTTCGGATCTGGCCGACGGAGTCATCGATTTCGCGGATCACATCCCCGTAGGCACCAAAGCGGGTGGTCTGTCGGAAGCGAGGTGAGACACCCAGGGGCACATGCGGCATCGAGTGGGGCAAGTAGAGCAGGAACGGGCGATCGGCATGGTCGTCGATGAACTGCACCGCTCTGCGAGTCAGTTCGGCAGTGATCTGTTCCTGATCGTCGAGGTTTTTTATGATGCGCTCGACCTGGTCCTGTTGGTACCACGGTAACGGTGGCCACGCCTTGGGAGATTCCGGATGACCGGGCCACATGTCATTGCTGTATGGGATTCCACAGTACTCATCGAAACCCTGTGCGGTGGGGAGGAAGTTAGGATGGTGACCGAGGTGCCATTTTCCGTAACAGGCTGTGGCATATCCGAGGGGTTTGACCACCTCCGCAATCGTCAACTCCTGAGGATCGAGGCCGATCTTGGAAGACGGAACCAGTGCTCCGCTGATACCGACTCGGTTGGCATAGCAGCCGGAGAGCAGTGAAGATCGAGACGCAGAACAGACTGGCTGGCTGACATAGAAGTCAGTGAAGCGAATCCCCTCGGCGGCGAGTTGGTCGATGTTTGGAGTCGGAATCTCTTT
>Ga0008648_10000934_pt1 | contig 10794 bp, 9 predicted proteins | sample SaaInlV_100m_DNA_4_FD_59171 | JGI IMG/M metagenome (GOLD analysis project Ga0008648, IMG submission 59171) | Marine microbial communities from expanding oxygen minimum zones in the Saanich Inlet - SI037_S2LV_100m_DNA | ecosystem: Environmental > Aquatic > Marine > Intertidal zone ...
CCCAATATCCAATCCCGTCGTTGAGTAACTTAAATTTACATTACTAAGTCCAGAACGCATACTTAATCTTTTATTTAAATTATAACTTACTTTTACGCCATAAGCTATATTTAAGTCTCCGTTTTTTGGATTATCCGAAAAAGATGGATCTATAGAAGACCCTTCAGTTAGGCTATTGTAATATACAGGAGCTACATTTGGTGTAACCTCCCAGCGATTGTCTGGTGTATTATCTAATTTTGCGATAACTACTTCCTCTTCTGAGGTTTCTTTTATTGCATCGAAAATAGATTTTTTGTTTTCTTCCTTAACAAGTTCTTTCTTTTCAGTGCTTGAAGGGTTTTCAGGTGTATCTTTTGTGATTTTATTTACAGCCACAACTTCAATATTCTTATCAATTTCAACATCTTTATTTATAAGTTGATTCTCTCTTTTATCTATTAAATTAGTAGTTTCATTAGCTACTGATTCTTGATTCTTAATAATGAGTTCTGAACTTTGAATTAGATCTTGCTTTGAGTGTTTTCTGGAAACTCTTTGTTTTTTATTATTGGAAGCTACTTTAGTTTCAGAACGATTAACTCCATTGCTATTATTAGTGGAATTCGAAGCTTTTTTAATGAGTAACTTCTTAGTGCTTTTTACTTCATTATTATCTTCAGTTAAAACAATGTCATTTTGGATAACATTATGATTTACTATTGTATTGTTTGCTTTTTCTGTATTAATTTCAATAGAGTTTTCATTAACTATAGAGTCGTTTATTTTGTTTAAGGGAACATTTAATATAGCGTTTCCTATGGTAAATAATAGTGCAAATAAAGCAGCAATACCTCCTAGTTTAAACCAAATAGGAATTACTTTTCGATCATCTTTCTCTTTTAGTTTTATCTGTATTTTATTCCAAACATCCGGAGAAGGACTTGCTTCAAAATTTTTGAATCGTTCCTTAAATAATTCGTCTATGTTTTTATTTTTTTTCATTAATCCCTAAAAGGGCTTATTATTATTTTAATTTATTGATCTTATAATAATCTTCAACTTTTACTTTTAATATTCCTCTAGCTCTTGCCAAGTTAGATTTTGAGGTCCCAACAGAAATTCCAACTATTTTCGAAATTTCTTTGTGCGCATAATCATCTAACACATACATCGTAAATACCAATCGATATCTATCCGGTAATTCCTGAACTATTTTCAACAAAAAATCCAACGGAACTACATTGTCTTCAATTTCAATTACAGCTTCTTCTTCAAGCTGTTCTTCATTAGACAGATTAAATACTCGTTGCTTGCGATATTTTTGAAGAACCGTATTAACGGTAACCCGTTTCATCCACCCTTCAAAAGAACCTTTCCCTTTGAATTGCTCAATACGATTAAAAATTGTAATAAATGCATCTTGTAAATTATCCTCCGCTTCATGATAGTTTGGAGAATATTTTAAGCAAACAGAAAATAATATACCGGAAAACTTCTTGTATAATTCTTCCTGGGCTTTTAAATCCTGATTCTTACAATTTAATATGAGCTCTTCTAATGTCAAACGTAGTCTCTTATATAATTATTAAATTGTTGATTTAACTTATAAAAAAATAAATAAGCAACCATAATAATAAAGATTTCTACAATGGGTAGATGCCTAATACACAAATAGGTTGCGTAGGGAGAATGGACTATGATTTGTTTTCAATAATGGCGTCTTTTATTTTTTGTTCAAGTTCGTCCATTAATTCTGGATTGTCTAACAGCAACGTTTTTACTGCTTCTCTTCCTTGTCCTAACTTGGTATCATCATAACTAAACCAAGATCCGCTTTTTTTAATGATTTCAAAATCCACTCCAAGGTCAATTACTTCACCTACTTTTGAAATTCCTTTACCATAAACGATATCAAATTCAACCATTTTAAATGGTGGAGCAACTTTATTTTTAACAATTTTTACTCTTGTTTTATTTCCTAAAACTTCGCCATTGGTGTTTTTAATTTGAGTAGATCTACGGATATCTACTCTAACAGATGCATAAAACTTTAAAGCATTACCGCCCGTAGTAGTTTCAGGGTTTCCAAACATCACCCCGATTTTTTCACGTAATTGATTGATAAATATTACAGTACATTTTGTTTTACTTATAGATCCTGTAAGTTTACGCAATGCCTGAGACATTAAACGAGCATGAAGTCCCATTTTAGAATCTCCCATTTCACCTTCAATCTCACTTTTTGGTGTTAATGCTGCAACAGAATCTATTACAATAATATCAATTGCACCACTTCGAATCAAGTTGTCTGCTATTTCTAGTGCTTGCTCTCCATTGTCTGGTTGAGAAATTATTAAATTTTCTATATCAATACCTAAGTTTTCTGCATAATATCTATCAAAAGCATGTTCAGCATCTATAAAAGCTGCAATTCCTCCATTTTTTTGTGCTTCGGCTATTGCATGTAATGTTAGCGTTGTTTTACCTGAAGATTCTGGACCATAAATTTCTACAACTCGACCTCTAGGATATCCTCCAACCCCTAAGGCGACATCCATTCCTAAAGATCCTGTTGGAATTACTTCCATATCTTCAACAGCTGCATCACCCATTTTCATAACGGTACCCTTACCATATATTTTATCTAATTTATCTAAAGTTAGCTTTAATGCCTTTAACTTTGCTTCTTTTTCATTGCTCATTGTTCCGTCTTTTTATTGAAAATGTTAGTAGGCTAAGGTACTATTTCTTTATTAGCAGTACAAAAGGAAAATAAGAAAAACTAAAATACTTTCAGTTGGTTTGTTTAGAATTAATATCTTTACTCCTTATATAAAATCCATAACAGGTTTTATAAATTTAACCCACGTCTCTTTATTATTGAAAGAGCTTTATATATAATTTATGGGCTGTACAAGCTGTAGTTCTGGAGTTGATGGACAACCAAAAGGATGTAAGAACAATGGTACTTGCGGATCTGATGGCTGTAATAAATTAACGGTTTTCGATTGGTTATCAAATATGGCACTTCCCGGAGACCAAAAACCATTTATTGGAGTAGAAATCCGTTTTAAAAACGGAAGAAAACATTTTTATAAAAATTCCGAAAAATTATCTCTTTCCATGGGCGACGTCGTAGCTACCGAAGCAATGTCTGGTCATGATATTGGAATTGTTACCCTTACTGGAGAATTGGTAAAAGTGCAAATGAAAAAGAAAAAACAACCTGAAAAAGTTGAAGAACTTCCTAAAATATATAGAAAAGCTACTCAAAAAGATATTGATATTTGGCAAACTGCAAGAGCTAAAGAGCCCGAAATACAAAAACGCTCTCGTGAAATTGCAATTCATTTGGGGTTAAAAATGAAAATTTCTGACATAGAGTACCAAGGAGATGGATCAAAAACAACTTTTTATTATACTGCTGAAGAACGCGTAGACTTTAGGCAATTAATTAGGGATTTTTCAAGTGCATTTAGTACTCGTGTAGAAATGAAACAAGTTGGATTTAGGCATGAAGCAGCCAGACTTGGAGGGATTGGCTCTTGTGGCCGCGAATTATGTTGTTCTACTTGGCTAACAGATTTTAGATCGGTTAAAACTTCTGCAGCTCGTTACCAACAACTTTCTTTAAACCCACAAAAATTAGCTGGACAATGTGGTAAATTAAAATGCTGCCTTAACTATGAATTAGATACTTACTTAGATGCTTTAAAAGATATTCCAAAAAATGATATTAAATTAATTACCGAAAAAGGAACTGCTGTTTGTCAAAAAACTGACATATTTAAAAGAATACTTTGGTATGGCTATGAGAAACAGGGAATGAATTGGCATCAAATTAGTGTTGATAAAGCAAACGAAATTATTGCATTAAATAAAAAAGGAGAAAAGGTTTCTTGCCTAGAAGATTTTGAAGAAGTAGAACATGTTTCTGAAAGCAAAATATTTGAAAATGTGGTTGGTCAAGATAGTTTAACTCGTTTTGATAAACCTAAGTCGAAAAACAATCAAAGACGAAAAAATAAAAGTAAAAACCGCAACCAGTCTCCTAATCAAAATAGAAAATCAAAAAAGAATGCCTAAAGTTTTTTTCCTTTCTTTTATGCTCTTTTTAATAATATCTTGTGAACCTAATATCCCTTTTAGCAAAAACAAATCATTGTCTGGGGTTTGGAATAAAGAGGAAGTTATTGAGTTTGACTTACCACAATTAGACAGTTTAAAAACCTATAATTTATTTGTGAATCTTCGCAATACAAACGACTATAAATACAATAATATTTTTTTAATTATAGCAATGAATTTTCCACACGGAAAAATAGTAACTGATACTTTAGAATATAAAATGGCTAATCCAGACGGGACATGGCTGGGAAATGGCATTAGCAGTATTAAAGATAATAAACTTTGGTACAAAGAGCAGGTGTCTTTTATAGAAGAAGGAATTTATACCGTAAGTATTAAGCATGCCCTCCGCAATAACGGTCAAGTAGAAGGCGTTACAAATCTAGAAGGAATCACTGATATAGGTTTTAGTGTAGCGGAAATCACACAAGAGTAATTTATGGCTAAGCGTAAAACAAGAACAAAGAAAACTCAAACTAATAATTTAAAACGCCACATTAAAACGTTTTGGAAATTACTTGTTTTAGGTGTTTTTCTTGTTTTTTTTATATTCTTATTAGCCTCTTGGGGGATATTTGGTAAATTACCTGATGAGACAAGTCTAGAAAATCCAGAAAAAAATCTAGCTACTAAAATCATTGGCTCTGACGGAGTAATATTAGGAAAATTCTATAAAGAAAATAGAACCCCTATACAGTTTGAAGATTTGCCACCTTATTTAATAAATGCATTAATCGCAACTGAAGATGTTAGGTTTTTTGATCATTCCGGTATTGACGCCAGAGGGACTTTAAGAGCATTTGCTTTTTTAGGAACTAAGGGGGGAGCCAGTACTATTACTCAACAATTAGCAAAATTATTTTTTACAGAAAACGTATCTAAAAGCACATTAGAAAGAGGAACTCAAAAAATTAAAGAGTGGATTATAGCGACTAGGCTAGAAAGGCGTTATACAAAAGAAGAAATACTTACTATGTATTTCAACGAATATGATTTTTTAAACCAAGCCATTGGGATAGAGTCTGCTGCTCATATTTATTTTGATAAAGCACCCATAGAATTAACAATTACAGAATCTACTATTTTAGTAGGAATGTTTAAAAACTCCTCGCTTTACAATCCAGTCCGTAATCCTATTGGGGTGAGAAATAGAAGAAACGTGGTGCTGAGCCAGATGGCGAAGTATAATTTTATTTCTGAAGAAATGAAAGATTCTATTCAGGCAACAGAATTAGAAATTGTTTTTACTCCACAAGGTCATGACAAAGGAATCGCAACTTATTTTAGAGAATACGCTCGAAATTTTATGCACGATTGGATTAAAAAAAATCCTAAAGCTGATGGTTCTGAGTATAACATTTATAGTGATGGTTTAAAAATCTATACGACTATAGATTCCAAAATGCAGGAATATGCTGAATCTGCTGTAGATAAACATATGCAAAATCTACAATTAGAGTTTGACAAACAAAACAAAAATAATCAACTAGCGCCATTTAGAGATGTTACTAATGACGAGGTAGATCATATTTTAAATTCTGCTATAAAAAGAAGTGATCGATGGAGGGAAATGAAAAAACAAGGAAAAACAAAGGAAGAAATTATAAAAAGTTTTTCTGTAAAAACTAAAATGCAAATTTTTGCTTGGAGTGGTGATATCGATACTTTGATGACCCCAATGGATTCTATTAGGTACCATAAGTCAATACTTCAAGCTTCATTAATGTCTATGAAACCTCAAACTGGAGAAGTAAAAGCATGGGTAGGTGGAATTAATTATAAATATTTTAAATATGATATGGTTAAAAAAGGGAAGCGTCAAATAGGCTCCACCTTTAAACCTTTTGTATACGCCACCGTGATAGATCAAATGCATATGTCACCTTGTGATACGTTACCAAACACTTTGCATAGCATAGCGGCAGGAAAACATGGCTTAATTGATCCGTGGACCCCTAAAAATGCAGGAGATAAGTATGGCGGGATGGTTTCCTTAAAACAAGCTTTAGCACAATCCATCAATACAGTTACCGCGAGACTAATAGATCGTGTTGGTCCTAAACCTGTTTTAAATTTAGTAAGTAAAATGGGAGTTGACACAGAAAATATTTTAGAAGTTCCTTCAATTGCACTTGGTACTCCAGATGTTTCTTTATATGAAATGGTAGGAGCTTATAGTACTTTTGCAAACCATGGAGTGTATATTAAACCTTCCTTAATAACAAGAATTGAAGATAAAAATAGTAGTATATTATATCAAAATATACCAGAAACTAAGGATGTTTTAAGTGAAGAGGCTGCTTATGTTACTATTAGTTTAATGGAAGGAGTTACTCAATCTGGTTCTGGAAGCAGATTGAGGCATAATTGGAGCATCAATAATCCTGTTTATAAAAATATTATTACTGGATATCCTTGGGAATTCGAAAACTCCATTGCCGGAAAAACGGGTACAACACAAAATCAAAGTGATGGATGGTTTATGGGGGTGGTTCCTAATTTGGTCACCGGCGTATGGGTGGGTGGAGAAGATAGATCAACTCATTTTTCTACAATAGATTATGGACAAGGCGCTTCGATGGCCTTACCAATTTGGGCTAATTACATGAAAGATTGTTATAATAATGAAGATCTTGATATTTCAAAAGAAGACTTTGCTATTCCAGAAAACCTTTCTATAGAAACGGATTGCGATAAATGGAAGGAGCAATTAAAAACCATAGATAACGAAATACCCGACGAATTTTAAAATAACATTCTACTTGCTTCATAGGTAATTCTGCTTCCTTTTCAGTATTTTTATAGAAAATATTCTTTCTATGATCAATAAGACCGTTTCTAATGTTCAAGAAGCTTGCCAAGGAATAAAAGACAATATGACTTTTATGTTTGGAGGATTTGGATTAAGTGGAATTCCTGAAAATTTAATTGCTGAATTAGTTCGTTTAAATGTAAAAGATGTAACCTGCATTTCGAATAATGCGGGAGTAGATGGTTTTGGTTTAGGACAATTACTTCAAAAAAGACAAATTCAAAAAATGATTTCTTCCTATGTAGGCGAAAATGCAGAATTTGAACGTCAAATGTTAAGTGGAGATTTAGATGTGGAATTAATTCCGCAAGGAACCCTTGCTCAACGTTGCCAGGCTGCACAAAGTGGAATTCCTGCTTTTTATACTCCAGCGGGTTATGGAACTGAAGTAGCAGAAGGTAAAGAATCTCGTGAGTTTAATGGAAAAATGCATCTTTTAGAAAAAGCTTTTAACGCTGATTTTTCTTTTGTAAAAGCTTGGAAAGGTGATCCTGCTGGTAATTTAGTTTTTAAAGGAAGTGCTCGTAACTTTAATCCTAATATGTGTGGAGCTGCAAAAATTACTGTTGCTGAAGTGGAAGAATTAGTTCCGGTAGGAACCTTAGATCCTAATCATATTCATATTCCTGGAATATTTATACAACGAATTTTTCAGGGAGAAAACTATGAAAAACGCATAGAACAATTAACCGTAAGAAAGCAAAACTAATGGCATTAAGTAAAGAACAAATAGCGCAAAGAATTGCTAAAGAAGTAAAAGATGGTTACTATGTAAACCTAGGAATAGGAATCCCAACATTGGTTGCTAATTTTGTTCAAAATGATATTGAAGTTGATTTTCAAAGTGAAAATGGAGTATTAGGAATGGGGCCATTCCCTTTTGAAGGAGAAGAGGATCCAGATTTAATTAATGCTGGTAAACAAACCATTACCACGTTGCCCGGTGCTTCTTTTTTTGATTCTGCCATGAGTTTTTCTATGATTAGAGGGCAACATGTAAATTTAACAATATTAGGTGCTATGGAAGTTTCACAAAACGGCGATATTGCCAATTGGAAAATTCCTGGAAAAATGGTTAAAGGAATGGGGGGCGCTATGGATTTAGTTGCTTCTGCAGAAAATATTATTGTAGCAATGATGCATACCAACCGAGCTGGAGAATCTAAACTTCTTAAAAATTGCTCCTTACCATTAACTGGTGTTAATTGTGTAAAAAAAATAGTTAGTAATCTTGGAGTATTTGAGGTTATCAATAATTCTTTTAAGCTTATAGAGAGAGCTCCTGGAGTAAGCGTAGAAGAAATTAAAACAGCTACTGAAGGAAATCTTATTGTTGAAGGTGACATCCCGGAAATAAAATTTTAAAAAAAATAGATATGAGAAATATTACCTTAAGTGCCCTCTTTATAATTACAAGTATCATAAATGGGAATAGTCAAGATACATTTTCAATAGTTGCCATGGATCCAATTACAGGCGAGGTTGGTAGTGCTGGTGCTTCTTGTGTTGATTTAGATGCTTTCAATCTTCCAACAGATGATTTTTTAGGAGAATTATTTCCTGGGCTTGGGGCTATAAATTCACAAGCATATTATATTCCTGCAAATCAAGAAAACGCAAGGGCGAGAATGAACGAAGGATATACGCCAAGTGAAATAATTGAATGGTTAATTAACAACGATGTTCAAAATCAACCTCAATTTAGGCAGTATGGAATTGTTGGTAAAGTTGGAGAAAATATTGAAACGGCTGCTTATACAGGTGTTGCCACTGATGACTATAAAAATGACATTACAGGACCAAATTATTCTATTCAAGGAAATATTTTATTAGGAGAAGAAGTATTGAATGGAATGGAAGCCGGGTTTTTAAATACCGAAGGTGATCTTGCATGTAAATTAATGGGGGCATTACAAGGTGCTAATATTGTTGGTGCTGATTTTCGTTGTACAAATAACGGAACTTCATCTTTGTTTGCTTTTGTAAAAGTTGCACAACCTTCGGATACATTTGGAGATCCTTCTTTTTTATTATCTGTTAGAACTGGAAGCACTGATCAAATAGAGCCGATTACAGAATTACAGATTTTGTTTGATGAAAATCGTGATTGTGAGTCTCTTGGTTTAAGTGAGTATGATAATGACTTCCCTTTTTCTGTTTATCCTAATCCATCGAATGATTTTGTTTCTTTAAGAGCATTAAATGATATAGAAACATATAACGTAACGATAATATCTATAACAGGTGCTGTTGTTTATAACTCCTATTTTATTTCAGGTACAGTTATTAATGTTTCAGGAATATCTAAAGGTATTTATTTTATAAAAATTACGAATAAGAATGTTTCCTATACCTCTAAATGGATTAAAAATTAATATTTTTTATGTAGTCATTTTTCTTAATTCTGTAGTATACCAATTCTTCAACACCCTTAAAACAATCCTGTTTCCAATAGGTCATATTTAATTTTTCTAAAACTCTAATGGAGGAAATATTATCTTTGGATACTCGTCCAGTAATTTCTGTTAACTTTAAAGTATTAAAGCCATAATCTAGTGCCGTTTTAGAAGATTCAGTAGCATATCCTTTACCCCATTCTTTTTTTAAAAAACGAAAGCCTATGTCTACTAAATTTTCTTCGTTTAATTTTAAACCACACCAGCCAATAAAAGAGTTGGTTTCCTTTAAAATCACCGGCCATCTTCCAAATCCGTTTTTTTTATAATCCGAATAATTTATAAGGAAATTTTCTGCATCAACTATTGAAGAAAATGGGAGGTCTCCGGTATATTTTAGTACTTCGGGATCTAAATTTAGATTATAAAAAAATTCTGAATCATTACTGTCTAATTCTCGTAAAATCAATCTATTTGTTTCAGTAATCTTTTTCATTATTTAAATAATCATCAAATTCCCTTTGGAATGGATTTAATTAGTTTTTGAGTATACTCTTTTGTTGGATTTGCATATATTTCATCTGCATCTCCAATTTCTTCAATCTTTCCATCTTTCATAACTAATAATTGATCTGCCATAAATTTAACAACCGCTAGGTCGTGAGATATAAAAATATAGGTAAAGCCAAAATCATCTTTTAATTCATTTAATAAATTTAATACTTGTGCTTGTACCGAAATATCCAATGCAGAAACCGATTCGTCACAAACTACTAATTTGGGTTCCATTGCAATTGTTCTAGCAATACCAACTCGTTGCCTTTGACCACCAGATAGCTCATGTGGATACCTGTTGAAATAACTATCATCTAATTCTACTCGATTCAAAATACGTAATACTTTACTTTTCCGTTCCCGATCATTTTTACCAATACGATAAACTTTCATAGGTTCCATAATAGCCTCTCCAATTAACATTCTGGGATTAAGTGAAGAATATGGGTCCTGAAAAATAAGCTGAATTTCTTTTCTGAGTTTTCTTAATTCCGAAGTTTTTAATTTTGTGAGTTCCTTTCCTCTGTATTTAATACTTCCGCTAGTAGCTTTTTCTAATTGTAAAATTACTTTTCCTAAAGTTGATTTACCACAACCAGATTCGCCTACCAATCCCAAAGTTTCTCCTTCAAAAATTTTAAAACTTACTTCATTTACAGCATTAACGATCTTCTTTTTATTAAAAAACCCTGCATTGGAGTAGTATTCTTTTTTAACATTAAGAATTTCTAAAAGTGGCTTTTTAGTATATAAATATTTATGCTTTAAAGCTCTTTCTTGGGGAGTTACTTCTATAGGTTTAAAACTCTTTTCGGTTAAAGAAGCAACTGTGGGAAGTACCTTTAAACGAACATCTAAACTAGGGCGAGAAGCCATTAATGCCTTTGTATAATCTTCTTTTGGCATTTTAAAAACTTGGAA
>Ga0008648_10000993_pt1 | contig 10452 bp, 10 predicted proteins | sample SaaInlV_100m_DNA_4_FD_59171 | JGI IMG/M metagenome (GOLD analysis project Ga0008648, IMG submission 59171) | Marine microbial communities from expanding oxygen minimum zones in the Saanich Inlet - SI037_S2LV_100m_DNA | ecosystem: Environmental > Aquatic > Marine > Intertidal zone ...
GTGGTGGATTTGAACCACCGGTCTCCGGGTTATGAGCCCGACGAGATAACCTGACTACTCAAACTCGCTACCCGCCCGGTCATGCCTCGGTTATTTGAACGCGTCTAAAACAACACATCCACCTAGATGACCAAAGCGAACAGTCATGAGATGGATGCTCCCGGAGAGATAAGGGAAGAACATGGGTCACGGAATCTTGATTCAAAATGCATCGATGGTCATCGGCTCGAAAATCGTTGATGGAGATTTACGAGTTGTAAATGGAATCATCGATGCCATCGCCATCGGTGGAGATTTGATCGCCGGCACAACAGAAACTGTAATCGACGCAGAAGGTCTGCACTTACTTTCTGGTGCAATCGACCCTCAAGTTCACTTCCGAGAGCCAGGAAGCCCAGATAAAGAGGATATTGGGAGTGGTAGCAGAGCTGCAGTTGCTGGCGGTGTCACATCATTCCTCGATATGCCAAATAACAATCCAGTTGCAACGAGTCTCGCCAGTATTCAATCAAAGATTGATTCTGCTGGACGCACCGCTGTAAACCATCACGGTTTCTTCATCGGTGCAACACCATCAAACCTTTCTGATTTACAAGAAGCAGTTGGAACACCAGATAATCCAATACAAAGAGATGGAATTTGCGGAATCAAGGTTTTCATGGGTAGTAGTACTGGTGATTTACTGGTTCATCAGCAAGAACACCTCGACAATATTTTTGCTAATACCGGCGGAATTATTGCTGTTCACGCCGAGGATGAAGATCGCTTAAATCAGCGTTATCCAGCATTTGAACATCGAACAGATGTCGGCGCACACGCTGAATGGAGAGATGCTGAAACAGCTCTTATTGCAACAAAACGTGCTTCTGCTCTAGCCAAAGAACATTCTCATCGTTTACATGTCCTCCACCTTTCAAGTGGAATCGAAGCTGATTGGCTGGCTTCAAACAAAGGTGATTTAATCACCACCGAAGTATTGCCACAATACTTGACATTCGATGAAAATGATGTATCGAATCGTGGAGTTCGTTTGAAGATGAATCCACCGATTCGTTACGCCGAAGATAAGGATATTTTGTGGCGTCGCTTGAAAGATGGAACTATCGATTGTATCGCTACCGACCACGCCCCCCACACTTTGGAAAGTAAAGCGCTTGGATTCCCACGAGCACCTTCTGGAATGCCCGGTGTTGAGACATCTTTACCGACGATGCTGACTCATGCTGCAAATGGAATGTGTTCAATTTCTGATGTCGCGCGTTGGATGTGTGAAGCTCCTGCCCGAGTATATGGCATGAAGGGAAAGGGTAAACTCGAGGTAGGCTATGATGCCGACCTCGTCCTCGTCGATATGGAAAACTATCGAATCATTCGCGATTCTGATGCTTGGACTCGAGTTGGATGGACTCCATTAGCTGGAATGAGTCTTGTCGGTTGGCCAATATACACAATTGTCGATGGTCAAATTGTCCACTCTCGCCAGCGTGGTGGCGAAATGAGAGGCGCTGCTGTTGCAGCACCTGGAAGTGCCGGCCGACCACTAATCTTTGAGTAGTTCAGTTGAAAAATTCAACTTCCATCAGAAGAGGTTCCAGCCTCTTCAGAATCAACATCGGTATCTTTTGGTTCTTCTGATTCTTCGTCATAGTAATAGTTAATCGGTTCCTCATATCCAGGTAAGTCTAATTCAACTATCATTTCAAGATCTTCAGTTCGATGAACTGCCGCTCCAGCACCAGAGAAAGAATAGATATAATCACCCATGAATATTGAGCGGCGAATATTTGTCTGTCCACCCCACCAATAACCATCATCGTCATCGTAGAACGCAGAATGATTCACTGCACCATGAATGCTCAATGAGCCGTTTTCAACATCTACATTGACTAGTTGAAGCAATGAGATAAATTCGTAATTCCAGTGATAATATTCTTCACCATTCTCTTCAACAATATCGTAGGTTTGTCGATAGGTTGAGAGGGGGACTGCAAGCAAATTTTCTGGTGCCCAATAAGTGAATGCCTTGTGTTCATAGGATGCTTCTGACCAAGACCAACTCCAACCACAAGAGCGAATATCTTCACATTGCTCATCTACATAAGCTGGAGATAGTGGTTGAACATCCATCAAAACAGGATATTCAGGATTACTTACATCGAACAAAGAAACCTGAGTTATCGACCAATCAAGACCTAATCCGTCTTCGCCGGGTCCAATTCCAATCGTCAACAGAGTATCTTCATCAACTGGATGAATATATGTTGAAACACCAGGAATTTCTAATTCACCGAGAACATTTGGATTTGTTGGGTCAGATAGATCGATTACCCACAATGGATCCATATTCTCGAAAGTGACCAAATAGCCCTTTTCAGCGACGAATCGAGCACTCCAAATTCGCTCATTCGGAGCGATGTTATCGACTATTCCAATTTGTTCAAGAGTATCGATTCCATCAAAATCCAATACAGCAACCTGATTTGAAGGACCGGTCCAAACCGGTTCACCGGCTTCATCGATATCTTCGACAATCCACCATCGGCCCCACACATCAGACGTTGAAGCAATGCGGATGTATCCATTGTACTCACTCATTGAAAATTGATCTTGGACTGTGCCATTTACTCGGCCTGAGCCTAGGTAAACTGTTGAATCTGCATCGGAGATATCGAACGCGTGAATGTTGGTTGCATCATCCCATCCAGTATTTTGCCAGAACCACCACCAATCAGCAGCAGGCTCAGCGAGGAGTAAAACGTTCTGGCTAGCATAGACATGAGCCCAGCGGCTAGTGATATGGTCCACTTCCAAATCAACCTCTTCACCAAGTAATTTCATCGTCATGATGGTCGTCATTCCGCGAACAGTCGAATCTGCACTCGCTGCAAACTCATTACAATCATCAGAAGTTACTGGATACTGAATCAATCCAAATTCTGTATCGGTCATCTCGTAAATTTTTGGTGCAAAATCTTCCATTGTCAATTCAGCAATCAATTGAGCATTATTTTCAATAGTCTCGAGCAAACTCGTATTCCACACATCCATCCTGACATCTTCATCCTCAATTTGCCAATAATTATTAGGCAATTCGACCCAAGTTTGTAAGCCCTGAATATCTGTATAGATATTTGTCACGGAACGTACGGTGCCATCGACTAGACGTGCCGTGAGATAGTTTCCTTCGATGTAGAGTTCACGCTCGACAATAGGGGCTGAACGGTCACTCACATCGACAACTGTGTATTTCACCAAGTTTTCATAGCGTGTGTAAGAATATGATTGTTCATCTCCATTCGAATCGGTGTAAGTGTAAGTTATTTCTTCACTCATTACAGAACGGAGAGGATGATCTGAAGGTAAATTCCAGTATGAAATACTAGAAACGATCACAAGTTTATCACCTTCAAGCATCATTTGCATTGGATAACCTTGCATGGTCGTATTAGATTCAAGGGTTAGATCTCCAAATTCTGGAACCCCCATGATTACCAATTGATTGTTATTCAACATGTAAATGTAATATCCATCTGTCTTCAAGAAATCAGCTTCGTCAACATCGCTTTCTTGGTTATTGGTTTCCGAATAAGTTCCTTCACGGCTTCCTCCATCATTTCCTCCTTCTGATGAAGAGTCGAAATCGGCCATCGGTGCTCCTTCTTCAGCAGCTCCATCAAGCATCACCGGACCACCTCTCCACCAACTATTACCTACCCAATGCCAATATGATTGCTGGTCGAGAGAGACGAGCATCTCGTCGTAAACAGATTGTTGTAAATCTTCGAGCAACTCGCTGCATTGACCATAATTTTGCAAAATCGGTGAGGTCAGTATTCGGTCGGGCAAGTTGAGCATGGGGTATTCTCCTTGTATCAAATCAACAGTTTGATCAATATCATCGACCACGTCATCGACCAAACTTATACAGCCAGAACTCAGCATCATTGCTAAGACAAGAATTGCCATTTTCGGGCGAGTATGAGAGATTAGGTTTGGGCTCATAGTGAAAACGCAGTCTTCCGGCTATTATGAAGCGGTTGGTAAGATGATTTTACAATAGAATCTCGAAATCATTCCAATCGCGTCGAAAATGGAAAGCTTCGCCAATTATTTCTCGGATTGATTTCTGTCGGTGAGGGGATAATTTCCTCCACAGATTCTTCGTTTCTTTCTGATGTCATTTCAACTGCTCCTCCTTCAGGGTCGGAGCAGAGGCATTGGGTGCCGGCTAAGAATATCAGCGCGGCGAGCTGCATGTCCAAATTCTGGTCCATAAACCGTTATCATCGCCATCCCAAACATAAGCACCTTGGCTTCTTGAGTCATGAATGCATCATTAGGTTTCATTTCTGCACTGGCTCGCAGTACAACGATTATGCGCCAGCTTCGAGGCGTGAAACCTCAAGCGATACTGACAGCACATCGTTTCCAACCTCGGTGATACACCATTTCGGTCGCTTTTTCTGATTTGCCGGACCAATAAGATCGGATTGTTTTAATTCGCTGAGATGATAACTCAAAAGTTGACGGGAAATCTCTAATTTATTGCTAATTTCTGTTCCTGAAAGACCCAACGCTCCAGAGTTTGAAAGAACTTCGAGAATTGCCAATCTAGTTCCTGTGATTGGGTTACGAATCCTCTTTAATTCTGATTTTGAGAGGTGCCCGATTGCATAACGGCGTAGTTTGCCATCTCTCCAGGAAATAATTCGACCTTCTCCTTCGAGTGTTTGTAAGTGGTAAGCTGTGACTCCGTTCGCTAATCCTAGAGCATCGCGTAAAGCAGAGAAATGGATTCCGGCATTTGCTTCAAGATATCCCAATAATCTTCCACGTGTTAACAAGTCATCTCGTGTTTTTTTGATTCGCGCTAACATTGGTGCTACAAGCGCGACTAATACTGTAACTTTCATTACTTCAGAAAACGCTGCACCAAGGGCCATCGTCCCTAAAACTCCAGCTCCACCAACCATCAAATTACGACTTAAGTCGTCACTATCAGAATCGTCTCCAGATTCTTCCGATGGCTGCTCATCAGATCTTGGTTCTGGTTGATCAGCCCCCTCAGCAGCGCCAGCATCTTCATCGGTGGCCGCAGTTTCATTATCACCAAGAAATTGAGCAAGGTTCGGCTCTTCTTTGAAATCATCACCATTATCGGTCGAAAAGGCGGTCATCGAGGCTCCAGCAACCAGAGAAATAACCGCGAGAAGGGAAAAAAATCGGACAGCAGCAACGCCTTCCATCGAATATCCGAAGATGATACTACCTAAGAGAGACTTGGTAAATCGCTTTGACAATTCAACAAAATGGTTTGACTCTTGAATCGTGGCTTTGAAGAAGAGGAACTCTTGTGTGAAGACGAAATCAAATGAGCGAGTCGAGCGATATCGAGGTTGGTGAGGCTGAAGAGCGCGCTGAAGCAATGCTCACTGCAGCGCGCTCAGTAATCCGAACCTGTATGCAAATTCGCTCGCACGAGCACGTGTTAATCGTCACCGATCCTGAAACTGCAGGAGTTGGCAGGGCACTGTACGAAGCCTCAGCTGAAGTCACAGATAGAACTCTGATGATGATGATGCCGACAACTCACAAAAAAGGTGCAGAACCACCTTCACCAGTCACCGATTTGATGCGACGACAAAATGTTGTCTTGCTAGCTACAAAAAACTCACTAACGCATACACGAGCACGTCTGACAGCTTCACGAGAAGGAGCGCGTATCGCTTCGATGCCAGGAATTACTGATGATATGTTCGCAAATGGTGGAATTACTGCTGATTATAATGCGCTCCAAAAAGAAATTGCTGGTCTGAACCCACTCTTGAGACGACGACGCGAGGTTCACGTCACTACACCTGCAGGAACCGACGTTCGCTTCGTCATCGGCGCGAGATGGGTTCTCGAGGACAATGGCATCTGCAATCGTCCTCGACAAATCATGAATCTACCCTCAGGTCGAGTTTTCGTTTTGCCAAAAGAGGAAACGATGACTGGGAAAATTGTAATCGATGGTTCGTGGGATGGCAAACTTTTGGATGAGCCTCTAGTACTATTAGTGGATAACGGAGTCATTGTCAACCTTTCTGGCGGAGAAATGGCAGAGAAAATTGATGATGTATTTGAGCAGGCTGCAATTCCGCTCCGCCCATCAAAAGCCGCAAGGGTGCGAACGGTTGCAGAATTTGGCTTTGGTATGAATTCGCGCTCAAAATTAATTGGCAATATGCTTGAAGATCAAGTTGTTCGCGGCTCAGCGTATTTCGGATTTGGAGATAATTCTGCCTTGGGCGGAAAGGCGATGGTTGGCGTACATATGAGAGGTGTAATGATGAAGCCAACCGTCGAATTACAAGATGTGGATCTGATTGTCAATGGTAAGGTAACCGCTCGTAAAAAGTGATTTAGATGCGAGCAATTCTTTGGTGTAATGGTCAAAATCCAACCATTGAAATGATGGAAATTTTCGATAAAGATACCCCCCTTTTTGGCGTAGATGGAGGGGCGGATAAAGCACAAAAAGCTGGATATGAAGTCATCGAAGTTCTCGGTGATTTGGATTCGATCGATTCTGAAGAATGGAATGAAAAATCTACCAAATTGCCCGACCCGTCCAATAGTGATCTCGCAAAAGCTCTAGCAGAATTAGCAACACGAGGATTCGATTCAATCGATATCGTCGGCATCGATGGAGGTAGTCCCGACCATATCTTAGGAAATTGGGCAGCACTCGCCGATGCTCCTGGTTCTCTATGCATCAGAATGCAGCATGAGAACGGCACGACAATTCGCCTTCATCCCGATGAAGGGGCTGCTGAATTTGAAGCTGAAATCGGAACAGAATTCTCTGTTTTCGCCCTTTCAAAATGCGAGCGAGTTACGATTGAGGGGGCTAAGTGGAATTTGGATTCACAGCCGCTTGAATTTTCAACCCTCGGCTTACACAATCTTACTATTGAAAAACATCTGAAAATTCAAGCGGATGGAATATTAGCAATCATTTTCTGACACACTGCCAAAATATCATTCTTCTTCATATGGCTTCGGGTTTTGAGAAAGTAACATTGCAATTGGCCTAGTTCTTGGGTCACTCTCCAAAGCTATCTTCATAATGACAGCCAAAGGAACACCGAGAACCATTCCCATAACTCCCCATGCCCAGCCCCAGAATGCTACCAATAGCAAGAGGACTATGGGCGACATATCAAGCCGTTGTCCTGCCAATTGTGGCTCGACAAATGCTCCCCAAATCTGTTGATTTCCAATCAATAATGCAATCATTATCAAAGCGGTTGTCGGCTCTAGAATAATCAGTCCGAGAAGAGCCGGAGGAATCATCGAAATAAGTGCACCAACATATGGAATGAAATCGAGCAAGAAAGTAAACGATGCCCAAAGGAACCAACCAGGAATACCCAGATAGTAGAGAATAAATGCCGCAATCACCGCTTGCCCAAAAGCTACCGTGGCACGAGTCATGACATAGGTATTGATGCCTTCACCAGAATTTGACGCTATTTGAGTAAAGCGATCGACCTCTTCTGGGTAAGCTACGGACAAACGTCCGGGTAGGGTTTCCGCCTCAAGAATAATGAACAGCAAGAAAATGATAACAGTAACTGCTGAACCGGTGAAACTTGCAAGAGATCCTGCAAATCCGGTTGCAAAATCTTGAATTGTTGTAACCGTAATTAATCCCGTTATTCCACTAGTATCGATATGATAGCCTCGGAATTCAATTGCTTCGAGCCATGCGATTTTTTCTTCTAATTGACTGGTCAGTTCATCGGATTGATTAGTAAAATCTTGAAGATTTGAAAACAATATATTCGAAGCAAAGAAAATTACTCCAACAACGATAGCCATCAGAACACCATAAGCGAGCAAAGGATGACCAAATCGATTTTCCAACATCTGTGCAGGTGGCCGAATAAGTAAGAAAAGTAAAGATGCGATTACAAGTGGTTGTATCACCGCTTTCAGATGGATAATAGCGAGAACCGATATCATCAAAATAATTGCAATATGTGAAATTGTACTAACCTGGATGCTACGAAAACCGTTCTCTGACATCTACTAACCTCAGCCTTCCGAGTAGGTTGAACACATCAACCATTTGCCGGATTAGGTTTACTGTACACGCATATATATCGAGATAAAATGATCTGCATCATGCTCGAAAGTGAATCTCTCTTCAACTCGAGCACGACCTTTCATACCCTTTTCCTTCAATGTAGTATGGTTGGATAATTCGGCAATAATAGAATCTGCCATCGAAGAAATATTGCCCATTTTGAAGAGAGAACCTACCGTCTCATCAACCATCTCTGGCAAGGGGCCGTGATCGACGGTTACAACCGGTGTTCCGGATGCCATTGCCTCAAGAGGAATCAAACCTTGACCTTCGTAATATGAAGGATAGACAACCAAATCTGCATTTCGATAAAGGGCCGCTAAATCTGAAAAATCCATGCTAGATTCTATCTGTACCGCATGAAGAATACCTAATTTTTTTGCCTTTCTTAATAAGCGAGATTTCAAATGTCCACGACCGACAATGACTAACTTTGAGTTAGGTAATTCTTCGTAAACTCGAGAAAATGCATCAATTAACGAACCATAGCCCTTTCGAGCTGCTAATCGGCCTACTGCAAGCAATAAATTAGTATCGACATCAGCCCCAAATCGCTCGCGGATTTCTACATTTTCATTTTCAGTTGGCACGAACATTTTCGTGTCAACTCCCCAATGAACGACTTCACAATCCCAATCTTCCGGTGGCGAATATCTGTCGAGAAAATCTTGTTTTGTCGCCACCGAATTAGCGACGCAAACATCCGACCCAACCAGCGCGTCACCCTCAAATCCAGCATATCGACCAGCGGTCAAAAGAATTGCTAAATCATTCGGATTCGCCCACACGGCAGCTTCCTTCATGCTAGCAGCCGTGCGTAACCCATCTCGCTCTCCTAACCAAGACCCGTGTAGTGAGGAAACGATTGGCGCTACATTTTTTCGACAATCAATAAATTGTTTTTCATTCCAAGAAATCATCGGACAATGGAGGTGAACGACATCGACAGATGAAGAAGAATTGAGTTTTTTCAAGGCCTTGAGAGCACGTTTACCATAGGAGCGGGTGAATTCCATCGGTAATTTCAGCCAACCGACTTCGATAATGTCAACACCTGCTAATACCGGCACCTCTCCCTTACTTCCTGAACGGGTAATTACAGTAATTTTGTGTCCACGAGCCGCAAGTGCTGCTGATAGGTGAAAAACGGTAGAACCCATTCCACCCCATCTCGGAGGATATTCTGCAGAAAGCATGGCGATGTGCATAACGACTCTGCCTCGCGCTCGGATTACCTGTTTTCAAGCGATTGGACTCAGGACATGCATCAGTTTGATTCAAAACGCAAACTTTGGTCGCAGGTTTGAGAAATATGAGTGATACACTGCCAGTTCACGTAACCGTGGTTATTCCAACTCGAAATGAAGAAGCTGCAATCGTCGACACCATCCGCTCTGTGCCGAGTGACGGATGGTGCGAAAAACTTGACTTTTTGATCGTCGATGGGAACTCAACTGATCGCACTCGCGAATTAGCAAAGGAAGAAGGCGCAAGCGTTTATCTCGAACCTCGCAAGGGTTATGGTCGCGCTTACAAAACTGGATTTGCTATGGCCCCAGGTGAAATTATCATCACGATGGATGCAGATTGCACATATCCTGGAGAAGAAGTTCCAGCACTTGTCAAGAAGCTCCTCGACGAAGAATTGGAATGGATTACTTGTGATAGATTGCGCCGTGCGGAAGAGGGTGCAATGCCAGGGATTCATGGCTTCGGCAATTGGGTTCTGAGCACGACTGCAAGCCTGCTCTACTGGTATGGCGTGCACGATTCACAAAGTGGCATGTGGGTATTCCGCAAGTCGATTTTCGCAGATGAGCGCGTCCGACCGAAACACGATGGAATGCCACTTTCTCAAGAATTCAAGATTCGGGCTCGACGATATTTGGGCAAGAAGAAGACTGCTGAAATCAGCGTTCCTTACAGGCCAAGAGTAGGCGAAGCTGAAATCAACACTTGGGGAGATGGTCTGCTAAATTTGCGCTTCTTATTCACTCACAGACTAGGCCTAACTCGCCAAGTGACCCCATGGGGCCCTGAATAACTTCAATCCGGGCATACACTCATTGACTCAAATTCCAACCCTCAGGGGTAGCCTTGATTTTCAATAATGAGAAATAATTAATTCTTATGTTGACTTCGACACAATATGAGTGAAGAAAATAATGGATTAGGTCATTTCTGGAAAGTCACGCTATTGATATTGTTTGTTACTGTAGATATTGGAGTTCTTTTAGGACTATTGTATTATTTTGGATTCGCATAAACCTAAGATTGTCCCATTGAAAACCCTCTGATTCAATCTGAAGCAAAGGGTA
>Ga0008648_10001037_pt1 | contig 10165 bp, 7 predicted proteins | sample SaaInlV_100m_DNA_4_FD_59171 | JGI IMG/M metagenome (GOLD analysis project Ga0008648, IMG submission 59171) | Marine microbial communities from expanding oxygen minimum zones in the Saanich Inlet - SI037_S2LV_100m_DNA | ecosystem: Environmental > Aquatic > Marine > Intertidal zone ...
TAAAGATCCCTGTGATTGGAGGACGTAAATCTTTTTATAGGGCTACTAAACAATAAGAAATTAAAGTTTTATTTGGATAATTAAAAAATAGTTCCATTTTTTGGGGAACCTCTGTTTTAATTCATTTTTTCTTCCATTTTGCCCAGGACCTATATTCTTTTTTTTCTAGCTCTTTCTTGGCGATTGTTAGTAATTCATCCTCAAGATCTTTTATAGTATAAAAAATAGAACCAGCCCAATAATTTCTAAATCCAAATCCTTTGGGTTCTGTATTACGTCTTATGGATTTTATAACTTTTAATGTTTTAGTATTAAACCAAACAACATTTATTACAGCCATTTTAGAAGGCTTATCAAAAGAATTAACAATCAATGCTAATCCTACTTCATTTTCATACTCAAAATCATATTTATTTACTATTTCTTGTAACTGATCTGGAGAAAATCTCTTATATGGTTTAAATGAATACATCTCTTCTGCGTTAATATTTGAATTTATTTCTTGAATATATTCAGCATTATTATTAACATTTTCTTTATGCATAAATTTTCCTAAATCAAATTTTTCAGGCTGTGCATAAAATAGATTATTCCAACTAGGTATAAATTCATTTTTTAATCTGCTTGTTTCTGCATATTCATCAGCAGGTCCAATAAACTTAGCTGAGGAAAAATCCAATCCAACAAAATCTAATCCATAAGATTTATTAAACAATATATCTTTTAAGTTCTGAGAACTTAATAAATTAACTGATATTATTGAGATAAGAAATATTAATATATATTTTTTCATTTTACTAATGTATTTTTACATAAATAAAAGTAACAATTCTACAAGTTATGAAATTTTCATTATGTATAAAATTTTTCTTTTTAGTGAGTGTTATTTATTCGCAATCAAAGGTTAGTGGAATAATTGTTGATGAAAATAATAAGCCTGTATCTTATGCGAGTATTTCTTTTTCAAATTCTTATAAGGGAACTATTAGTAATGAGGATGGAAGCTTTTATCTGGAATCTAATATAACTCACAAAAAATTAGTAATAAATTATTTAGGTTTTAAAGCTAAAGAAGTTCTGCTTGATAAAAAAATCAACTACAAATTAACCATTGTTTTACAGGAGAAAAGTGAGAGTTTAGATAAGATTACAGTTTATGGTGGCAAACAATCAAAAAAAAATAATCCAGCAATAGATTTGTTACTAAAAGTAATTGAGAAAAATAATAAAAATAATATTTTGAAGGTCAATCAATACAAATATGATAAATATGAAAAAATTGAATTTCAATTAAATAATATTGATAGTTCCTTCATGAAGAGGAAAACATTCAAAAATCTCGAATTTATTTTTAAGGATATAGATACTTCCAAATATACTGGTGTAAATTACCTTCCTTTTTTTATAAACGAATCTATATCAGAAATATATGGTAATAACAATACTAATTTATATAAAGAAGTAATGCTAGGATCAAAAACTTCAGGATTTAATTCTAATCAGCGTATTATAGCTTTTACTGAAGATATAAAAATTAACTATAATATTTATGACAACTATATTAAACTATTTGATAAGAGTTTTATAAGCCCTATTTCAAAACCAGGTATAAATTCATATAATTATGTGCTTTCTGACAGTACATACATAGACAATAGAAGGTCATACAATATTATTTATTATCCACGTAGAAAGAATGAATTAACATTTAAAGGTGATTTTTGGATAACTGATACTACATATGCTGTTAAAAAAATAAATTTAGAAGCAACAAAGAGTGCTAATATTAATTGGTTAAAACAAATTTATATTGAACAAGAATACAAAGAATATTTAGATGGACTTTATTTAATTAATAAGGACTATTTATTGGCAGATATTAGTTATTCAAAAAAACATGATGAAAAAGGAATTTATGCAAAGAGAACTACAATATTTGATAAATATATTTTTAACGAATCAAAATCAAATCATTTTTATCAGGAATCAAAAATTAAATATAGTCCTGAAATATTTAAAAAAGATAATGTTTTTTGGAAAGAAAGAAGATTAGAATCTTTAAATGATAATCAGAGGGGAATTTATAAATTAATAGATACATTAAAAACAATAAAAAAATTTAATAGATTTTATGATATAGCAAGTATTTTAGGCTCAGGATATATTGAGATTGATAAATGGAATATTGATATTGGTCCTATATATAATATTTATGGTTATAATGAGGTTGAGGGCAATAGGTTTAAATTTGGAGGAAGAACTTTTTTTGATCAAAATGATTTATGGAGATTAAAAGGTTATTTGGCATATGGTGAACGTGATAAAAGAATTAAATATGGGTTTTCTACTAGCTTTTTAATTGATCAAAATAAACGATTTATTATTTCTACTTCCCATAAAAATGATATAAGTCAATTAGGAATGAGTTTAAATGCCCTAGATTATGATATTTTAAATTCTGGGATAGCCTCATCATCTATTATAACTACAGGAATTAATATTTTATTGACTAATGTTCGATCAACTTCACTGGATTTTGAAATTGAACCTGTTATTAATTTTAGAATTAAATTAAAAAACAGAATAAGTCAATATAATTCACCGATTAATAATCAATCATATTTTTCATATTATGATTCATTAACCTCAACTGGAGTAAGTAATGAAATTAATCAGTTCTCTATTCAAACCGTTTTTTTATATACCCCTGGAAAGAAAGTTACTGGAAATGGCATTGATAGATATCTTGTTAGTGATGACTATAGTACTATTATCTTTAAATATACTAAAGGATTAAGTGGGATATTAAATAGCGATTTTAATTATGATAAAATACAATTTTCATATATAAAACCTTGGTATATAGGTAGCATTGGTAGATTAAAAAGTAGTTTTGACTTTGGTAAAACCATAGGGACAGTGCCTATAGGGTTATTGCATATAATCCCAGGGAATCAAACAGCATATTCTCTATTTGGAACTTTTCATAATCTTAATTATTATGAGTTTATAACAGATACTTATGCAGCATTACACCTTGAACATGATTTTAATGGAAGAGTCTTCTCAAGAATTCCATTTTTAAGAAAATTTAATTTAAGAGAAATTATTGGAGTTAGAGGAGTTTGGGGTGAAATTTCAGATAAAAATAAGCAACTGTCTACTCCTTCAGAATTATTACTAATTGCCCCAAATAATAAAATATATTGGGAATACTCATTTGGTATTTCTAACATTTTTAAAATTTTAAGAATAGATTTTAACTTTAGAGGAAATTATCTAGAAAACCACAATTCTAGAAACTTTAACGTTACGGGTACTTTTGGTTTTAGTTTTTAAAATCAGTATTTTTATATTAAACAGCATTTATCATGAAAAATAAAATTATATTCTTTTCATTATCAATCTTTTTTATCTCAATAAATAATCAAGCACAAGATTTAGATAGCCTACTAAGGAGAGGGAACAAGGTTTTCATATCTTCTGAAAATAAGGGTGTAATAAAATATTCTAAAGAGAAAATTATTCTTTGGAATTATTGGAAAACAGTTGAAGATGTTAATGAAGCTGATATAATCCTACATTTAGATGCTACCTGGTCAGGAGTATATAAAATAGCTAGTTATATTACTACAAAGGATGATAAAATTATAAAGCGTTTTAGAACTGAAGCGTGGAATAATTTTTGGTCAGGAGCAAAATTTAATGTAAAAAAAGGATCAGTATTTGGACTGTTTGAGCAAGAAATCATTCCTTATATTCATAGTCTAGAATAATTTTCTTATTCCTATTGTCAATTAATTTTCTTTTTTTTCTACTTAATTTGGGAAATTGTAATTTCTTTAACTTTTCATTGTCAATAAATTTAATTATAGGAGAGACTTTTATATTAGCTTTTAGAGATAAGATGATTTTATCACTTAATTTTTTGGAGGGATTGTCTGGCAATATTTTTATTATTATTTGATCGGATCCTACAATACTATTTAGTTCTAATATATAGTCATGAATTTCATCAAATTTATTTAATACGTTATAAATCATATCAGGATATATTGATGTGCCTTTTAATTTTATCATATGATTTTTTCTTCCAATTACTGGACTTAATCTAAATGTATTTCTACCACATTTGCATTTTGTTGAATGTGTTTTTATAATATCACCAGTTTTAAATCTTAGGAGAGGCATTCCCTCTACTGCAATAGTTGTTATTGTTAATTCCCCAGGACATCCATTTTTTACAGGATTATCATCATCATCAAGCACTTCAATTATTAATAATTCTGGATGATGATGACCACCCTTATTATGTTCACATTCGGTAAATGCAGCTCTCATTTCTGTAGAGGCATATGTTGAAAACAATTTAATATTCCAATTACTTTTAATTTTTTTTGACAATTCATTCTCTGAAAATTTTTCATTTCTTATGGATTCTCCAATACATATTGCATTTTTAATACTGCAATTATTTAAATCAATATTGTTTTTATTAGCATATTCAATTAATTTCAAAAGAAAAGATGGAACAGTAATTAAATAAGTTGGGCTATATTTTAATATACTATTCCATTGTAATTCTGGTGAACCAGCCCCAGTCCTAATTATACCACATCCAATTTTTCTAGCTCCCAAAAAGTAGGCTAGACCTGCCATAAATTGTTTGTCTATAGTAGTTGATAATTGAACAATGTCATTTTTATTTATACCAGCACATGCAAATGAAATAGCTTCATTATAAGCTAGTACATTTAAATCATTTTCAGTTAAAATTATTGTTATAGGCTCTACTAATGTACCAGAAGTTGTTGTATAATCAATGATTTCTTTTTTAGGCACACAAATAAAATCATCATTGTATTGTTGTAAATCGTCTTTTGATGTTGTTGGGATTTTAGTTAAATCTTCAAGTGTAATGATGTTATTAATATCAATGTTATGTTTTTTAAACATACGTTTATAGAAAACAGAATGTTTGTTCAAATAAGATAAAAGAAGTTTTAGCTGACCTTCTTGAAATGCCTTTATTTCTGCTTTTGAGGCTTTTTCTATATTTGGAATCATAAATTTAACTTCCTTTTTAATTTTTTAATATATAAGTCAATATTCCTTTTGTCTGGGACTGTTGTAATTTCTTTGGTTTTTGCTTTTTCAAAGCTATTTAAAGATTTGGTTAAATATCCTTTTTTATAATAATAGGTCCCAGCTATGTAATAGGCTTCCCAATAATCTGGATTTGATTTAATTAAGTTTGAAATTGTTGCAGGACTTACAGTTTCATTTTCTTTAATTGAAGATTTAAATTGATCCCTTAGTTCTCTGTAAATCTCGTAATCTCGATAAGCCCTAGAAAATTGAAAAGTATCCTTTTCAATAGTTAACACTGTATTTTCTAGAGATTTTTTTATAGGGTTATTAAATATTTCATTTAAATCGTAACCGACAAATTCTCCTAATTGATACGGGTTTGAAGATACCCAAACTAAACGCTGTTCTGGCTTAAAAACAATGGCATGATGTGCTAACAGTTGGTTGAGTGCTTTTTCGTTGCCATAACCTATCTTTTTGTTTTGTAAGCCTTCTTTATTTCGTAAAATATCTACTGCGATTTGAGGTGTAATTTTCTGTTGTTTAGACAAAAGCTCTTGCATACGTAAGTAACGATATTGAGAATGGCTTTCCTTTTTTTGTTTTATATTTTTTTTATCATTTGAATACGCTTCGCTTTGAAAATGATTAGAACAAATTAACTGATTAGAATTCGAGACTTTATATATTCCAAAATTCTTTGGAGAAACTTCGATAATAATTGCTTTTTTATCTTTTGCACTACCAATAAATATAGACTCTGAAACAAATACTTTTCTCTTTTTTGCAATAGCTATAGCTTCATCAATATTTGAGGCGTACTGCAATATTTCTCTATTTAAAATGGAAATTGGAGTTTTGGCTATTAAAGGAATTTTAGATTTGCCAGCATTAATAGTAACAGTAAGACCATGTTCATTCATTCCTGAAACTACACCTATCATGCCTCCCCAAGTTACAGACATAAACTTGTATCCTTCAGTTGGATTTACAAATGCAATAATTTTTTCTTTGGCAAAATCATCACCAGCATAAAAATCAAAATTTCTACCTATAATCAAACTGCCATCATCAGTTTTTTCTCCCCAAGCAGCAAATGATGAACAACCTACCAAAGATAAATCTTTCAAGGCATGTCCTATATCATGTGCTCCATGTAGATAGAGCACTCTTAAATAAGGACTTGCAATGTTGTTAAAGTTTGGCGAAGCATATTTTGATAGACCATAAATCTCAACCTTAAATTCTTTCGGAACATGCAAATACATTTTTCGATTAAACCATGATAAAAATTTGCGTAACAGGGCTTGTTCTGTCTTTGATGGGACAAGATCGTTAACTTTAGATAAGAATATTTCTTCTTGTTTATTAAATAATTCTTTCGTTAGACTTCCTGTTATTAACCCCCTTTCCAACGGGTCACCTTCAACGTAAAGCTCCCATAGACCTTGTTTGTTTTTATTTAGCGTATTGTTCCCTAAGAGAAAAGTAGTATCAGAAGTTTTAATTCTTTCTGGGATAGAATCATTATATGCATTTACATTTGGTAGATCATGTAAAGATTTAGAAATACCACATGAGGCTAGTAAAAACCCCAGTAGAATAAGGGATAATCCTCTTTTAAATAATATTTTTTTAAACCACATATTCTTAAGTTATGTTTTTATAGGCTGACCAGTCTATTATTAAAGATTCAATTAAAACAGGGCATTGAAGTTTATGGTAATACTTAATAAAGTCTTCTTTAGTAATACTTTTAACTCGTGTAATTGGTGTTGTTTTAATATGCTCCATCCAATTATTTATTCTACTTCTTCCGCAATATTAGCTTCTAATATCATATTTAAAAGCTTTTCCATGCCTATAATTTCAGAGCATGTGAGTATAGCTCCAATAGTAACGCCTAAAATTCCATGCATGTTTAAACTTTGCCCGGTAAGTAATAGGTTTTTAACTTTAGTCCTTGGTGATATAAATGAGCGTAACGGGTTATCTGCATCTTTAACATAACCATAAATAGAGCCTCTATTAGACCCTATGTAATCTCTATATGATAATGGAGTTGAGGTATGAATTTCCTGAATACAATCACGTATATTAGGGAATTTTTTTTCTAATTCTACAATTATTTTTTCTACTTTTTCTGCTTTAAATTTTTCATAAGTTTGTCCTCTATCATCTTTATTTGCAACAGTATTAAAAGTATTTACCCAAGGCTCTACTTCTTCATATTTCATATAAGTTATAACGGTTAAGCTATGTCCCCATTCATCTGTTTTATTATTAATACCCATAGATACCATATAGCCTTCAGGCCAACTTTCTTCAGTATAATTTAGTCCGTCCCAAACTTTGTTATGGTCTTTTATATGATAATAGTTTTTGTTTTGATATTTAAAAGAATTGGGTTTTAAAATGATGTATAAACTAAAACCACCTATGATGCTTTCAATATTGTTTATTCTATTAGAGTAAGCTTTTCTAAATTTATCTTCGCCAACGAGTTTTAACGTAAGCTTTGGTTCTATATTGGAAATGAACAAATCACCTTTTATCTCTTTCCCGTTTTTTGTAAATACTGAACTTATTTTTTTGTCTTCAAAGCCAAATTTAACCACTTCATGATGCATAAATGCATCACCTTTATTTTCTTTTAGTCTCTTGATTAATATTTTTGAGATTTGACTTCCTCCATTTATACATCTGTAGGCGCTTTCTATGTAAGAATTTACGGTTAGTGCATGTACATAAAAGGGTGTGCGTTTTCCATCACCTGCGTATAGAAAATTTGTGCCCGCAAGTACAGCTTGTAATTTTTTGTTATTAGTAAGTGAGTTTATAAAATCTTTAGCCTTAAGGCTAAAAATATCAGAGTTTTCATAGTAAGGTTTGCCCAATTTTAATCCATATAACGGAAATTTTTCACAAACTTCTTTAAGTTTTTTGCAGTAGGCATTAATTGCTATCTCTTCTTCTGGAAATTGAATAAGTAAATTTTGGATGAATTTATCATAGCCTTGAGAATATTTATATTCATTGTCGTCATTATCAAAAGTGACAATATCAAAACCATCTTCATCTAATTTTTTTAAATTCAAATCGTCAATAATATTAAGGTATTTAAAATATTGATAAAGATTTTGCCCCTCACTTAATCCGCCAATATAATGTACACCCGTATCAAAAATAGTTTTCTTTCTAACAAAAGTTTGTAAACTGCCTCCGTACTGATTGTTTTTTTCTAAAACACATACGCTGTAACCTTCTTTTGCCAATATATTACCAGATACTAGACCTCCTAAACCACTTCCTATAATTACTACATCGTAATGTGTTTTCATTATTTATTTAACTGTTTTGTTAAAATAGTAATATCTTTATTTTGAAATCCTGATTTGAACCCTAAATTATACGCAGCTGTAATTTGTAAATTACTACTTTCTTTTAATAAAATGAAATGGTCTAAATCACTTTTAATAAAATGAAGAATATGCTTTTCTATATCAATGTTTTTTAAGTTAACTATTAGAATGTTTGCTTTATAATTTATTGTGTCTTCAATAGAATCTATGCAGGTTATTTTACTGTTGTTTGTAATATAGCTATTTTCTAGTATAGTTCTATTTGTTTTATCTTTAAGATAAGAAATTATGGTTCTGTCTTGAGCGTTTAAAGCAAGCAAACAGTCTAATTGACCAGCATCCTCAGATAGGTGTACAATGCTATCTTTTTCTCCTATTATATTTAAAAGGTGTTGATAGGTGTCTTTGTGTATGTTTATATCATTTTTAACGTAATTGTAAAGAGCATCACCCTTATATCTATAATTATCTAACAGTATTTTATGAAAGTATGTGGCACTTTCTTTTTCTTTTCTAAACTTTTTAAATTCATTTCTAAAATACACTCCAATTTGTTTGGCACGTTGTGAGTACGTTTTGTCAAACTGTTCGTCATCAATAGTAATCCTATCTAGAATTTTTAAAGTGATATTACCGTCTCTAATTACAGAACTTCCTTTTGGAATTACTTCAGAATTCCCATGAATAAAAACAGGGATGATATCTAAATTTAATTGCTCAGCAAGATAAAAAGCTCCTTTATGAAATCGTTTTATTTTGTTTGTTTTTGATCTGGTCCCTTCAGGAAATGCCATTAAAGTATAGCCTTGATCTATTTTTTTCTTTAAATAATCTAATCCATTTTCAATACCACTAGAAACTTTATAAAATCCTGCAAGTTGTACTGCCTTTCCAAAAACAGGCGAGTTGTAAACCCAATCATTAACAAGAAATATAATTTTTGGATGAAGCATGCCTATAGCTAAAATGTCTAAAAAAGATGTGTGATTCGCTATTATAATAGATTGTTTTTTAAAATCTTCATGGGTATCATTAATGATTTTTTTAATTAAAAAAGGGTTAGTGTATAACACAGATTTCATAAATTTTGAAATCATTTTATGAAACCATTTCATTTTAATTTTTTTAGAAATAGGAATAACTTTCATAAGTGTTACGCTAAATACCGAAAGTAAAAATCCTCCTAATCCAAAATAAGTAAATGATAAGATAGAATGAATAAGTAGTCTTAATGATATTGGTCTTTTAGAATGGGTTCCAATAAACAATTTAAATAGTAATGGTTGAATAGTAAATGCAACAAAAACAGCAGATAAAATACCAATGATGCAAACTAATGAAATTGAATATAAAGCAGGATGTTTAGCAAAAATTAAAACGCCAATACCCAAAATAGTTGTAATAACCGATAATAAAATAGAGGTTTTATGTGTAGACAATACGTTTTCTCCTGTTCTGTGTTGATGTAGCAATCCATTAGTAATAAAAATGCTATAATCTATGCCCAATCCAAATATGAAAGTTGATATTATAATGTTAAAAATGTTAAATTCTAAGTTGAATAACCCCATTAATCCAATGGTTAAAAGCCATGTTATACATATTGGAATACTTGTAACTAGAGTAAGTGAAATACTCTTATAAAACAAAAGCAGAACAATTAGCACTACAATTAAAGAATAACCAATTAAGCTATTAAAATCGTTTTTTAA
>Ga0008648_10001050_pt1 | contig 10073 bp, 10 predicted proteins | sample SaaInlV_100m_DNA_4_FD_59171 | JGI IMG/M metagenome (GOLD analysis project Ga0008648, IMG submission 59171) | Marine microbial communities from expanding oxygen minimum zones in the Saanich Inlet - SI037_S2LV_100m_DNA | ecosystem: Environmental > Aquatic > Marine > Intertidal zone ...
ATGAGGCAGAGGTTTATTACACCCCACTCCATCGCAAAGTTTATGGAGGCGGAGGAATTATTCCGGATGTGTTCGTCCCTGTAAGAGAGCTAAGTTCAGAAGCGTCGATCAGCGAGATTCAAACTCGGAACTTAATCATGGGGTTTGCGATGCGTTACTCTCGCATTCATTACATCGCAATTCAAACGAAGTTTAAGAACATTGAAAAGTTCGATGAGGAATATGTTGTGTCAGCTTCAGATCGATTCTTATTTAGAGAGTTTGTCGAACGAAGAGGAATCAAGATGAGTAAGAAGGAATATGAAGCCAATCGGGATCTGATAGAAGGAGATGTGAAATCACTCATTGCTCGTTTTTCCTTTGGCTACTCTGACCACTTCGTTGTTTCTTCTGCATTTGACGATGACATTCAAACGGCATTGGACCAACTTGAAAATGGAACAATAAACGATCTCGGATTGAAGTAGTCAATTTATAATTTCGCAGTTCAAATCAAAGAAAGATGGATGATCAAATGAAAACTTATATTCTGTATGGCGTCGCAGCCTTGACAGTATTAAATACGGCACTAATATTCACCATGGACCGAGGTGGAGGACGTGTGATTGAAACGCCTTCAATGTCTGAAGGAATTGTCGAATCGACCATTCCGAACGAAGAATCACAAAGTGTACAATTTGGAGAACAATTGAATTATGATGCTCCCGAAGAAGTTGCGAAGCCTGTTGGACCGACTACATCCATGGCCTTTGCTGTACAAGAATGGGATTTTGGGAATATTGAGCAAAATTCTGAAAACACACACATCTTCGAATTTACCAACACGGGTAATGAACCTTTGATTATACAAGATGCTAAGGGATCATGTGGTTGTACGGTACCAAAATATCCAAAAGAGCCAATCGCTCCAGGAGCAACAGGTGAAATTGAAGTTGAATACAAGCCGGGAACTCAGAAAGGAAATCAAACGAAAGCTGTTACGCTAACAGCGAACACGCAACCAGAGCAGACTGTTTTACAAATTACAGCCATGGTCGAGGAGGTTGAGGAAGGCTAGGCTTAATACTAGGTCCTTTATCCTGATTTTAATTTTCGCGGCTGCATTTCTATCTTCAAGAGAATCCAGTGCTCAGCAAAACCATTTCGATGCGGGTGAAGAACTCTCCTATGAGGTGTTCTATCATTTGTGGGGAATGTGGGTTGGGGCAGGTTCTGTGACTTTTTCGATTCAAGAAGAAATCTTTAGGGGTCAGATTTGTTTTCGATTTCAAGGGTTTGGGAAGACCCATAAAAGGTATGATTGGTTCTTCGAAGTGAGAGACACATATTCTGCTTACTCTGCGATTGATGGACTTAAACCACAGCGTTTTACGCGAGATGTAAACGAGGGGAGTTTTTACTTCTACGAGCAAAATCTTTACGATCATTCATCGCAAAAAATTTACTCCGTACTAAAGGAAAAAGAGCGCCCGATTAAGGTGGATACCGTTCAATTGATTGATGGGAGCTTCGATGTTCTTACAATGATGTACCACTATCGAAATCTCGATTTTGATTCGTATGAAATAGGACAGCGCATCCCAATCAAAATGGTCATTGATCGAGAGACCCATGACTTATATCTGAAGTATCTCGGAAGAGACACATACGACCATGATGAATTTGGGGAGTTACAGTGCCATGTAATTGCACCGCTCCTAGTTGCCGGATCCATCTTCCGGGAAGGCGAACGAATGAAAGTTTGGTTTACCGCGGATCAGAACAGAATTCCAATCTACGTTGAAACCGATATTAGAATTGGATCAATTCGGTCTGAAATAAAGAAAATTAAAGGCTTGAAATATCCGCTTGGAGGCTAGACGTCGTAGCTAATCTTGACTTTGTCAGTTTTTGGATGCGACTGACATGTTACGATGAATCCTTCTTCCAATTCTTCATCGGTCAGAACATGGTTCATTTCCATTTCAACCTTCCCTTCCACGAGCTTCGCCATGCAAGTTGAACAAATTGCGCTTCTGCATGAGAATGGAGCATCGATTCCATTATCAAGTGCTACATCAAGAATTTTTTGGTCTTCTCTAACTTGAATAACCCGATCCTTTCCGTCGATTTCTATGGTAACTTCTGCCATACTAGATCAATTTCTCAGTCATAGTTGCTGAGTATTGTGAATGTTTACTCGATTTCCTAGCGATTTGAACAGGCTGAAGACTAATGCTTGACAACCAATCAAATACCAATCGATTTGAGCGCGCAAAGGAATGGTTTCTTTTCATAAGAATTTCAATGCGGTTACTTTATCTCGTTAGTCCACTTTTCACAGCGATCTGGATAGGCAAGTGCCTCTTTTAGCTCTTTCATAAACTGTTTTCTTGCAACTTCCTTCGCGCCTAAAGACTCCAAGTGGGTAGTGTGCAACTGACAATCGATGAACTTGATGTCGTGTTTCTTCGAGAATTCCGATAAGTGATAAAATGCGACTTTGCTCGCATCTCTCGCCTTGCTGAACATTGATTCACCAAAGAATGCCTTCCCTAAGCACAGGCCATACAAACCGCCGACCAACTCATCATCCCGCCAAATTTCGAATGAATGAGCAAACCCTTCGTCGTGAAGTTTCACATATGCTTTTTGCATTTCTTCGGTCAGCCAAGTTCCATTTTGACCGGACCTTGGAGTTTCAGCGCATAGTTCAATCATGTTGGAGAAAGCGGTATCAATCCTTAGTTCAAACCCCCGATTCCGGATAGACTGAGCCAGGGATTTGCTCATTTTTAGTTCTTGAGGATAAAGAACCATTCTTTTTGGAGGTGCCCACCATAGAATTGGCTGTGTGGCTTCGTACCATGGGAATACGCCAGATTCATACGCAGAAACCAAACGCTCTATCGTCAGATCCCCTCCATAGGCAAGCAGACCATTGTCATCTGCTAATTCAACAGGTGGAAATTCTAAGCTAGGTATCCTAGGGCCTCGCATAATGCTTGCAAATCTATATGACGATCAAGAGAACTCTTATCTTCAACGACTGAATAATTCTGTCTACTATGAAATCATTATTTACTGTTTTAGCCATATTGTTTTTTCTAGCGAACATTAAAGCCGCAGAAGGAGACACAACAAGAGTCCAATCCCATCAGAATACTCATTGGGATTGGAATGGAAATTGGTATGATACAACTCAGTTTCCAGCAACAGGTGAATACCGCAGAATTCTGATGTACTACACGCTCGGTTGTCCGGGAGTCGGCTGCAGCGAATGGGATTATACGACCAAAATTGAAATTGGGGATGAAGTCAATGATTCAACCACGCGATGGGTTGAAATGACTCGAATCATTACGCCCTATGCAGGTGACAAGAATTCTAGTTGGAAACATACATGGGTCATCGACGTTACAGATTATGCTCCGATTCTCAATGGTGAGCGAATCGTTCGAGCACATTACGGCGGCTGGCAAAATGGTTTCACAGTGACCGTGGATTTCGATTTCATTGAAGGGACGCCTCCGCGCGAGGTCCTTGAGGTTTCAACGCTCTATGACGGCACATTTAAATATGGTTTCTCGACGAATCCTATAGAAGATCATCTTGTTCCTACGGACATTGCTATCCATGCAGATGCTGCAAGCGCTAAGCACCGTTTGGTTGCTTCTGGTCACAGTTTTGGCGGAAATGAAAATTGCGCAGAATTCTGCAAAAAGTGGTACAGCTTAAAAGTGAATAATACAGAAGCGGTTAAGGAAGATGTTTGGAGAGACGATTGTGGAAGCAATCCTCTTGAAGGTCAAACTGGGACATGGATCTACGACAGAGCTGGATGGTGTCCAGGTGCCCAGACTAAAAGGTTCGACACAGAAATTGGCCTTTTTATAACTGCTGGACAAGACAACGAGTTCAATATTGATTGGGAGTCATACAACTACACAGGAGGCGCGGGATTTGATCCGCAGTATATTATCGAATCGACGATTTTTCAGTACGGTGATTGGAATTTTCAAACAGATGTGGCTATTGATGACGTGACGAAGCCATCAATGAATGACCGCGTTTGGGATGTCAATCCAATTTGCAACAATCCAGAGGTTGTGATTTCCAATTCTGGAGCGGACAATGTTACGAAAGTCAGTTTCGAATTCTGGGTCGAAGGAAGTCCAGAAATAATCCGTCACGAATGGACCGGGTCTCTTGCTCCTGGACATAGTACCACAGTATCACTTCCGGCCTATGACAAATGGCTGTTTGGAGGAAAAACGAAGAATATCTTTCACGTAAAAATCGTTGGAGTGAATCTAGGTGAAGACGGCTATGAAGGAAACAATCATTTTCAATCTAGATTTGAGGACACCCCAGTTTTCCCGGACAAAATTGTAATCGCATACAATTCGAATGCTGCTGGTAATGAGACGAAGTATAAAGTTGTATCTGATCGTGGTGACGTTATCTATGAGCGCAATTCAGGTTTTTCAAACACCGCCTACACTGATACGGTCAAGTTTGATAGCCCAGGTTGTTATACACTGAAAGTAACCGATTCTGGATGTGATGGACTCAGCTTCTTTGCGAACAATGATGGTAATGGCCGAATTTGGCTTCACAGTGGAGAAGATGGGGAGTTCTTCCCACCGTTGCATATGTTCGACAATGAGTTTGGATGCGAGCAAGAGCTGTCATTCACAGTGGGGTATCAAATTGGTGAAGAAGAGACCATGGATTATCCAACTGGCATTGCAGAATTAGGAACGATCGGAATGAAGGCTTATCCAAACCCGACTTCTGACAACTTGATCATCCAAGTTGACGGCGAGTTAGGAGGAACCCTTCAAATATTCAACCAATCTGGTCAGTTAGTGAGCTCTCAAAACCTGCAAGGAAATGGAGTGGAAGTAAACGGTCTCCCGGTTGGGGTTTACACCGCTCAGTACGTCGCTGGATCGAACGTAGCTCACTTGATATTTGTAGTGATAGACTAGTTTTCGGCTGTTTCGAGCGCTTCTTTCAGCGTGATTCTTTTACCATCACGGAATGCGACTATTGCAGCTAGATTATACCCTTGTGATTTGAGTTTGTTCTTCAATGCGAAGGCTGAATTAATGTCAATCAACTCGCCAGCGGCATAACGGTATTTTTCATTTTCTTCATACTCAAATACCTCTTCTTGAATGTCAGGAAATGAATTGGTCGATAGGCGTGCTTTACTCGTTCTGAAGCTCACCCGAAATACCACACCCGCTACATCTTTGGTTGAAAAGGATTTTGGATTGACATCCATTTCATTGACGAAGGCTTTCAAATTTGCTTCGCTGGTTCGACTTTCAGCTAATGCCTCATTCAACATCTCCACTTCTTTCATTGCTTCTCGATACTTCGTGCGATAGTCATCCCGATCGTTTCTGATGAGGTCGACTTCCGACTTGAGTTCCTTGAACACAATTTCGTTACTCATGTGGGCATTTTGAAGCTTGCTCTCGAGTTCGATAGCCTCCGCAGTCAGCTCAGTCTTATTCCGTTCTGTACTAGCAATCTGTTGTTTTAGGGAGTTAATTTGATTTTGATAATCGCCCGAACCAGATTCCGACCTTTGGACAATGGTGCGTAATGAATCGGCTCGACGATCCGCAGTTTTTAACGCGTCGTTCTTGTCATTGAGTGCAGCTTGAATGTGGTTTATCTCTTTTTTGGAGTCCGCTAATTCTTCATCCTTGTTGTATAATTTGTCCTCTAATTGGCTGATGGACTCTTGCTTTTCTTGCATGATGAGAGTCAAATTGTACACCGCTTTGCGAGCACTGTCTTCTTTAATCCTACTCTGCTTAAAATCATCTTGGAGTATGGTAAGTTCAATTCTGGCTTCACTCTCCTTTTTCGAAAGAGAGTTGATTTTATGCATTAAGGATTGAGCAAGGTCAACTTGTCGTCCAGGGGCGTGTTCCAGTGCCTTCATGTTCTTCCTAGCAAGATTCTTTTCTTCTGTTATCTATTCTATTTGGTTGTCCTTCGTCTCAAGTTCATCTCTGAGTTTTGAATCTTGATCCCGAATCGAGGCAAGTTTGGACTTCATCTCCTGAAGTGCCTGAGAAGAACTGTCCGTATAGGAACGTGATGACACAGCAAGATTTGAAATACTATCGATGCGAGTAGCATAGGATTTGACAAGCGATGAACTCGCCATCAGCTTTTCTTGAAGATCAGCATTTTCTTCTGCAGCGTTTTCCAAGAAAGTGGAGATGCTATCACTCGAAACTTCAAGTGTCGCTTTCTCATCTTGTATAGAAGTCAATTCCTCTTCTCGAAGTTTTAGTTGAGATGCAAGCGCCAACTCGGACTTTTCATAGGACTTAATAACGGAATTCAATTGAACGAGTTGGGCAGCAGTACTATCCGAGTTTGCTCCACGTTGACTCGCGACTATGGATAGGCTATCGATTTGATTGGCATAGGTTTCCACAAGAGAACTACTGCTTTTCAACTCATCTTGTAGTTGTTCATTGGCTTTGGCTGCTTCAGAAAGATAAGACGAAACGCTGTCGCTTGAATGTTCTAAATAGGCCTTTTCTTGTTGGAGAGCGGTCAATTCAGCCTCTCGATCATTGAGTTGGATATGAAGCTTTTCGTCGGCACTTTCCATCTCCGATAGTTTCTTTCGAAGGGCTAGAAGTTCCGTGGTTGAGCTGTCGCTCTGAGTACTCGTGATTTTCACGAGATAGTTCAAACTATCTAGCCGATTTTCATATTCATTCAATCTGCTGGAACTCGCAGTGAGCTTGGATTCAAGCTCTTCATTGCTCTTGTTGCTTTTGGCTAAATATTGATTGAGACTATCGGTCGAATTGGCGAATAATTCCTTTTCTGATTTCAGTAATTCGATCTTCTGCTGCTGCTCGTTCATGTGATCGCTCTGCATATCTTGTTCCTTCACTTTCATTGCCAACTCCCCCTGTAGGCGCTGAATCTCATCTTGGGTAGATTCACTCGAAGATTGAGTTGCGCTGAGCACGTACTGCAGTGAATCTATGTGAGCTTGTTGCAAGAGCTCTCGGTCTTTCTGAGCATCCAAATCTGCTTGAAGATCTTGGGCTTTTTCGATCGCTTTCGCTTCAGAGTCAAATCGTGTTTTTAGCTCTGTACTTAGATTAACTGCGTGCTGTTGAGCTGAATCAGCTTGAGTTTGCAATCGTGCGAAAAGGTCTTCCTGTGAGTCAATTTCTTGGCGTAGAAGACTGTCTGAAGATTTCATCGACATCAGTCGAGTAGTGAGTTCTTGAATTTGAGCCACAGCCTCTGAGCTACTAGCCCCATCTGTCTGCAAAGTTTTTTCGAGCTCTGCAAGGCGGTTCAAATTTTCATTTTTCTCCTCTGACTGCTGATAAAGATCACTACTCAGTTTGGAGATTAACTCATCTTTTAGTGAAACTTGCTTCTTTAAGTAGACTAACTCTGATTCAGCTTTTTTAAGCTTGTCATCACCCATAAACCCTTCCATCGTCTCAATGTCTTCTGGCGATACTTCCACGGAAGTAGAAATCACACCATCTTGAAACTGTCGTTCTTGGGTCGTCCCATCATCTGATATGTTGGCACGGACATACAGAACTTCACTTAATAGTTCATCACCTTGTTTCAGAGTAATGTAAACCTCATCGTGAAAGAGCCCGTCGCTTTCTTCAGTCAATAATTTGATTTTGACAAACCCATACTCCTTGCTAAGAACCTCTGATCTTGTATGAACGAAGGACAGAACTCCACTCACGGCTTTAACCGAGAGAATTTTAATTGGGGCAATTCCGGTGTTTCGAAAGATGAAATCTTGCTCAAAACTGTGTTGAGAAGTGGAGATATTCCCGAAGTCGTGTTCGGTTCGATTAAACACAATTTGAGCTTCGCTCGATAAGCCGAGCATTAAGACAAAAAAGAATAGTGATAGAGTAACATACTTCATCCTATCCGAAAGTATGTCAGGGCCTTAGGTGTTTGGGCCCTCCGCGACTCAGATTATCAACAAGTTGTCGTCAATCAGCTGATTAGATTCTGGCGAAGCAGGAATTCGAGCTGTTCGTTCGCTTTTATCAGGCGTTCTGTGAGGATCCGATTCTCTTCTCGGAGACGGAACAAATCAAAGCCATCCCGGATAACAGACTTAACTTCTTCCGCATTCCACGGTTTGGTGAGGTATCGATAAACCTCTCCCATGTTGATCGCATCAATAACGGCATTGATGTCGGCATACCCTGTGAGCAGAATCCGAATAGGGTCTGGGTACTTCTTTTTGGCAGTCTGAAAAAACTCAATACCACTCATTTCAGGCATGCGCTGATCCGATATGGCGATGTGAATGACCTCATTCTGCAGTATTTCGAGTCCCTCGGCGCCCGTTTCTGCGGTGAACACGTTAAAATCCTTTCGAAACGATGCTTTGAAACTGAACAGATTCGTTTGTTCATCATCAACATAAAGCACATTTACCGCGTCATCCATATTCGAACTACTTCCATTCATGTACGAGAGGGCCTTTAAAGAATTAAATTAGTCAGTCAATAATAAGGAATATTCTTCCTCAAAGCCTTTAACCTCACTTGTCTAATTTAGTTAGTTCCCAAACATGATTCCTCCCGAGATTCTTGAATCTGATGTGCCAATTGATATGTCTCGAATATCTCAACTCATTGATGATGAGTCGGTTGAGGTAATCGATAGACTGACTCACCAGGTTGAGGAATTGAGGAAAATCAATGCGGTTACGGGAGAAGAAATTCCAGAAAATTATCCAGGGTGCTGGGTTTTTTTCGATTGGAGCAAAACACTAGTTCGAACTCTAAACAGAGCCGATTTTAATAAAGTGAGAACGAATCGCAACCAAAATAAAATCACGTTGTCCGAACAGGAGAAGTTGGGTGAAAAGCGAATAGGAATTATAGGAATGTCTGTGGGTCGTTCTATTGCAACGACTATGGCAATGGAGCGGGTCTTTGGCCACCTTAAGATTGCAGACATGGACACGTTGGACTTGTCTAATTTAAACAGACTTAAAGCTCCGATTCGAGATTTAGGATTGAAGAAGACGTTGTCAGTCCAGCAAGAGCTTCATGAGCTCGACCCCTTTTTGTCAATTGAGACTCTGGATGAAGGAATCACACCTGAGAACATAGATGATTTAATCAACTACATCGAAAACACCGCGTTGGCGATGAGAAATCATCTGAAGAATATCATAGCCTTCAATAAAAACAAGGTTGAACCGGTTGACATTCGTGAGATTGATGTTCAGGAGTTGATCGACTTTAATCTGAAAGAATTTGAACCTCATCCAGATTTCTCGGAACTGAGTGTAAACATGAGGATTCAACAAAATGCACCATTCGTTTCCGATAGACATAGATTGAACAGGATTCTATCTAACCTTATTTCTAATGTGATCAAGTACAGAGATGTTGAGAAGGACACGAATGAGCTGAATATCGTTGCCATGGCTGATGACAACGGGCTACACCTTATTGTTTCTGATAATGGTGTTGGAATCAAGGAAGAGAACATTGACAAGATTTCTCAGATCTTCTTTCGCGAACCGTCAAGCGAACTTGGAAGTGGAATAGGAATGTACATCGTTGACCAAACGGCTAAAAAACTTAAAGGGAATTTCGAACTCAAATCCAGGAAAGGAGAGTTTACCAAGTACACTTTCCACTTTCCTAGCCTAGAGGAAAAAAAATAAGGGCAAGCTACTTACATCGCACCGCTACAACCGGTTACCCTTGCTTCATTCCTGACCTGGGGGAGTTCACCAGGAGCTGGTCGTATAAGACTTGCCCTTAAGGCTGCAAAAGTACAATTGATGCTCACCCATGCAAGTGGCAATTGCGTCGGTCTGTGTTACATTTGCCACCCCAATGAAAAAGTACGCACCAATACTCAACAATGGAAGTATAGCGGGTTTAGCAGCGTTCGCCTACTTCTTAATTGTATACTACGTTTTAAACTCGAATCCTCTCGGCGCTTGGAAATTTCTAGGTCTCGCAATTCCTGCTCTATTTATGTACAGAGCGCTTGTGAGTTTTAGAGAAACTGAAGGTGAAGGC
>Ga0008648_10001059_pt1 | contig 10041 bp, 8 predicted proteins | sample SaaInlV_100m_DNA_4_FD_59171 | JGI IMG/M metagenome (GOLD analysis project Ga0008648, IMG submission 59171) | Marine microbial communities from expanding oxygen minimum zones in the Saanich Inlet - SI037_S2LV_100m_DNA | ecosystem: Environmental > Aquatic > Marine > Intertidal zone ...
CCAGCTATACCGTGCTCTCCATGGCGACGATGAAAGTCATGATATTCGCGGCGTGTCTTTCCGAAAAGATGGGATCAATTGTCATAATCCCGACGCGCCCTTGTTTCCGGACTTAGATCAAATTCCTGCATTTCCGTATCACCTGTTCGAAAATCCGAAATACGATATGGGGTTCCTCACCACATCGCGTGGATGCCCATATCGATGCTCATTTTGCAGCCAGCGCATGATGACCGGCACGACCTACAGGTTTAAGTCCAACGACGCCATTGTTGACGAGTTGGAAACCCTCGTGGAACGCTATGGTCAGAGAGAGATCATATTTTACGACGACAACTTCTGCATCAAGGCGCGCCGGGTTATAGACTTGTGCGATAAAATTATTGAGCGAGGCTTGCATACAAAAGTGGAACTTGCGGTGCAGACGCGCGCCGATAACCTGGTCTTGCAAGGCGGCGACGAGGTTGTGAAGCGCATGTCGGAGGCCGGATTTACGCATGCGTCTCTCGGCATGGAGACCGGCGTTCAGCGGCTCATGGATTTGACCTTGAAAGATGAAACCATTGATATCCATATCGAAGCGGTGGCGCTTTGCCGCCGCCATGGGTTGGGTGTGTCCCTGGGTATGATCTACGGCCTGCCGACCGAAACCAGCCAGGACCGAAAAGACGGGTTCAAGATCATCGAGGACCTCAAAATCAAGTCAACCAAATTCAACAATTTGATTCCCTATCCAGGAACGCCGCTCTATACAGATCTGGTCAATTCCGGGCGCTTGAATATTCAAAAGGATTGGTCAAATTTCAACAGTACGCTGGCGCTGACACGCAGCGTATTTGATAAGACGCCGCTGCCCTATGTGCCGGAAACAGCATCCGAATGGGAACTTAAGCGCGACATAATTTATTATAACCTCAGGGCCTATCTTTCTTTTCGCACGGTTATGAGCCTGTTGAACCATACCCGCTCCATGGGTTGGGTTGCGCTTCCCAAGCGGTGGTATTTAAACCCCGCTGAGATAGTGGAGATGGCAATCGTCGGCAGCCAGGTGTTGATAAATGTTTTATGGGCCGCTCTGCCATTCCGGCTGACCGAGCCGGTCATGAACTGGTTGAATCCGGAGTTGAAGAAGCGGCCCAGGATTAAGGCCTATAAACCCGATGAACACAAATCATCCGATTGGGATAAAGCGGCGACCCGCGAGAAAACCAAAATGCTCAAATCCGCGCGCGAAGAATATACCCAAACAGGCGCGATCTCGTTGAAAGCTGGACAGAAATTTGACGCCGGACAAAGTCCGGAACACACCGTTGGTGGTGCCCAAAGCTGACGGCTGGCTTCGACGTTAGCCTATTCCCTCATTGATCGTGACAATCATTTATCGCCAGTTTATGGTCCGAGAATTCGAATGGGCCGTACCGTGCCGCTGGGCGGAAGCCCAAAAATTCAAGGCCCGATAACGGGAGAACAAAATTTGTCACTGCGAGTTGGAGTTATCGGCCTTGGTCATTGGGGACCGAATTTGGTGCGAAATTTTTCCTCAAATCCTCGGGTCGATGTGGTCGCTGTGTGCGATGCGCGCCCAGAAGCCTTTGAAAATTTGGGCGCCACAATTGGGGCCGATTTCAAGCGCTGTTCGGATATCCGAGACATAATCGGTGATCCGGATATCGATGCCGTGGTCATCGTGACGCCCGCGTCCTCCCATGCCGAGATCGCGCGCCAGGCCCTGGAAGCGGGCAAACATGTTTTTTGCGAAAAGCCGTTGGCCTTTGACGGGGAAACGATATTGGCGCTTGACCGGACGGCGAAAGAAAACGATGTCCAACTGATGATTGGATATACGTTTTTGTTTAATGCCGGAATATTGAAGCTCAGGGATTTGATGTGTTCGGATCGCCTTGGAAAGCTATATTACATGAAGGCGACGCGCACCCATATGGGATTAGTTCGCCAGGACGTGAATGTCGTCTGGGATTTGGCCGCGCACGATGTGGCAATCATGAATTTTCTGTTGGGCGAACGCCCGGATAAGGTGTCGGTGGTTGGATCAAACCCGCTCGGCACCGAAAATTCCGATGTCGCCTTTATCAGTTTGCAGTACCCATCCGGCGTTCTCGGTCAAATCCATGTATCATGGGTAGATGCCAACAAATTGCGCACCATGGAATTGGTTGGCAGCAAGGCCCGCGCGATTTTCGATGATCTGAACAATCTGGAACCGGTGCGCCTGTTCGAAAAAGGTATTGGCGTTGCCGATACGATTGAGCCCGATTTCGGCGCCTTTCGGTATCTGATCAATGATGGCGATATCATTAGCCCGAAAGTGCATGTGGTGGAGCCGCTCAGATGCGAAACCGATGCATTTGTTGATCTGATACTTGACGACAAGCCAAACCCCGCCTCTGCGGTTTTCGCCGCCGATGTTTCGGCTGTATTGTCGGCTGGGGATAAATCTTCTGCAAATAACAGCGCCTTGCAAACCGTGAATTGATTATATGGCATCGCCCAGCCTAGGCCCCAATTGCACCGTTTCCGACGACGTTGTCTTTGGTGGCGATGTCATCGTTCACGGATACGCAAACCTGTACGGATGCAAAATCGGAGACGGATGCCGTATCGGCACGTTCGTGGAAATCCAGCGCGGCGCGACATTGGGCCACCGGGTGCGGGTTCAGTCCCACAGTTTTATTTGCTCTGAAATTGCAATCGGCGATGACGTTTTTATTGGCCACAATGTGTCCTTCATCAATGACCGGTATCCGTCGGTGTTATCGGCCGAAGATGGAAGCTGGAATTGCGAGGTAACGACGGTCCAGAATTTTGCATCCATCGGAACCGGCTCGACCATCCTCGCTGGTCTCGAAATTGGCGAAGGGGCGATAGTTGGCGCCGGCGCCGTGGTTACCAAGGACGTGCCGGCCTTTACCGTCGTGGCGGGCAATCCCGCTCAGGTTTTGCGGGAACTGGATGCTGTTGAAATTGCGACCCGAACCGGGCGCGGAGAAAAATAAATACATGATTCCATTTGTAGATCTGCGGGCGAACTACGCCAACCTTAAAGGCGCGTTAGAAGGCGCCATATCGGATGTTTGTGACAGCGCATCGCTAATCCTCGGCGCCCCAGTCGAGCAGTTTGAAAACCGATTTGCTTCATATGTTGGATCAAAGTTTGCCGTAGGCATGGGGACGGGAACCGATGCTTTGTTTCTTGCCTGCCGCGCCCTTGAAATCGGACCCGGGGACGAAGTTCTTGTTCCCGCCAATACCTTCATAGCGTCGGCGCTGGCGGTAAATATGGTCGGCGCCATACCGGTGCCAGTCGATATCGATGCCGACAGTTACCTGATGGATATCGCCGCGGCCGGGCGCAGCGTATCGAAGCGTACCAAGGCCATCATGCCGGTGCATTTGTATGGGCAGGTCATGGACATGGATGTCGTTTCCGATTTTGCCACGGCCCATGGATTGAAAATCATCGAAGACGCCGCCCAGGCCCATGGGGCCAAATTCAAGGGCCGCTCTGCCGGCGCTATCGGTGATATTGGCTGTTTCAGTTTTTACCCGTCCAAGAATTTGGGCGCGCTCGGCGATGGCGGCCTCGCCGTCACCAGCGATGAAGCTTTGGCGGAAAAGTTGCGCCTGCTCCGAAATTATGGCTCCACCAAGAAATATTTCCACGAGTTGGCGGGAACCAATAGCCGGCTGGACGCAATCCAGGCGGCCGTGTTGAATGTGAAACTGGATCATTTGGATGGCTGGAACCGCGCACGTTTTGCGGCGGCTAGCCGGTATTGTGAAGGGTTGGAGGGTGTCGGCTCCGTGACCGTGCCCAAATTCGAGCGGAGCGATATTGAACGGCACATCTTTCATTTGTTCGTCATCCTGGCTAAGGACCGAGATGGGTTGTCCGAGCATCTGAATGGCCGGCAAATTCAATCAGGCGTCCACTATCCGATACCGTTTCACCTGCAGCAGGCATTTGAGCATATTGGGTTTGGGCCAAGCAGTTGCCCGGTTGCAGAATCCCAGGCCAGTCAAATTCTATCGCTGCCGATGTTTCCGGAAATTTCGAATCGGCAAATCGACAATGTGGTAAGGGCCATCTCGGAATATTATGGTTGATCACCATCCTTCAATCACGATCCTGATTCCTGCCTACAACGAAGAGCAAACTCTGGAGAAGGCAGTTTCCATCATTCGCGAAACCTTGTTGGCGCTTCGCATCGAATCGGAAATTGTCATTGTCAATGATTGCAGCATCGACACCACCGGCGCCATCGCGGATAGCCTTACCGAAAATGAGCCATCAATCACCGTCATTCACCATTCCGCCAACCAAGGTATCGGCGGCGCCTTTCGAACCGGCACTGGCCACGCGACCAAAGATTTCATAATCCTGATGCCCGTCGATAATCCGCTCACCAAGGAAGAGCTGGAAATTTACCTCCCGAGGATGAGCATCTGCGACATCGTTGTTGGCGTGCGCGTTGAGCGGGTTGGCTATCATCCGGTCGCCCATGCGGCTTCATTTATTTACAATCGAATACTGGTCCCGATTTTATTCAATATTGGTGTTTCGGATGTAAATTGGATTCAAGCCTATCGCCGCGAAATATTTGTCGGAGGCGGAATAAGTATTGAATATACTGGCATTTTCTTTCTGGTTGAATTGTTAGTCAAAGCACGGCATAAAAAGTTAATTATTGCCGAGGTACCATCACAAATGCGGCGCCGGATGTATGGAATTCCAACTTCGGCGCGCTATGGGACGATGTGGCGGACATTTTGGGATATGATTGATTTTTTCGTGAAAATTCACTCGCGTCGGAGAACAAGATCATGAAGTGCGTTCTGGTCGCAATCGGTTGGGAAAATATCGCCCTACAGGCTTTATCGGCGAAGCTCAAAGAGAGCGGGCACGAAGTTGAGCTGGCCTATGATCAGGCTTTGTTCGACGACAAGAATTACATCAAAATCGATTGGGCGGCGAAGCTTCTGGATCAGCGCAAGAAGCTGATCCAATATATTATCGAATTGAAACCTGATCTGGTCGGCTTCCATGTGCAGACGGTTCAATACCGCGAAATGCGTCTTATAGCGGCGGAGCTGAAGAAGCACTATAGCGTGCCGGTAATTTTTGGCGGTATTCATCCCCATTCCGCGCCGGATGCGGTTCTGAACGAAGATGATGGCGCGGTCGATATGGTGTGCCTGGGCGAAGGCGACTTTGCCATCGTCGAATTGGCCGATAGCATTGAAGCGGGGAAAATCGACTACACCATACCCAATATTTGGTATCGGCTTGAAAATGACGAGATTATCAAGACACCGCGCCGACCGTTGATTGCTGATTTGGATGTATTGCCGCCGGTCGATAAGGAATTGTTTGCGCCGCACGTTCCGTTGAAAAATTCCTATTTGTCGTGCCCGTCCCGTGGCTGCCCCTACGCCTGTAATTTCTGCTCTCTGTCATTTCTGGCCGAGGATGCGCGCCAATTGAAGGGTCCGCGCGTGCGCGAACGATCCGTCGATTCTCTAATCGCCGAGCTGAAAGTCCATGTTGAAAAATACAATTCAGCCTGGGTTGATTTTCGCCAGCCCGTCATGGCATGCAGTGCGAAATGGATGGAAGAATTTTTCACAAAATATAAGAGCGAAGTCGGCGTTCCATTCCGCTGCTTCCTGCACCCGAAACTGGTGAGCGAGCGGGCGGTTCGTGCCATGCATGATGCAGGATGCTTTGCCATTCAGATCGGCGTGGAATGTTGGAACGAGGAAATTCGTAATACCATTCTCAACCGGCCCGACACCAATGATGAGATACGCGCGGCAGCGGATATTCTTGAAAGTGTCGGCCAAGATTATGCGTTTGATTATATCCTCGGGATTCCAAGGCTACCCGTTCGCGAGGCCGACGGATCAACCCGCCCGCCGACGCCGGAAGAATCCCTGGCTTCCATCAAGGTGGAACTGATGGAGTTTGCGGAGTTTCTGGTGCCGCTCAAGCATTGCTACCGGATCGCGCCGTTTATGCTGCAATATATGCCCGGAACGGAAATGATCGAGCACGGCTTGGCTGCAGGCGAAATTCACATTGATGAAGTAGACCGCATCGACAACGGTTTTCATGACAACTACATGAGCGGCGGCTCCGTCGGCTTGGACAAAGACCGTCTCCGGCTTTTGAACGGTTACCGGGTTATGCTGCGGCTGATGAGCTTTCTTTCGCCTAATTCCAAGCGTCTTCTCCTGAAATGGAAGGCCTATAATATCTTCTGGATGGGGCCGTTTCGTTTATTCATAAGTCTTCTGGACATTGCCATTGCGACCCGCGATACGGATGCGACCACCTATGTAAAAAATTATATTTGGTGGCTTAAGAAGCGGCTGGATCCGAAATATCACCTTAGCCTGTTCAAAAGGCACAAAAGATTCCCATTGGTTGAAAAGCAATTCAGGCTGCCCGCCGATGGCCTGCTTGGCGAAAAAGTGGTTGATGGGTTCGCATCTATGGCCGCCAGCCCCCAAGAAGAGCATGAAATCAGCAATTCCGTGGCCGCCGAGTAATTATGTGTAGTGATATTGGTGATGTTGGCGGTGACCCGGCCGGCGGGCGCCGCGCGTTTGTTTCTTTGGACCCAGGCAAATTCGATTTTATCGACCGCAGTTGCGATTTTTGCTCCAGCTCAAACCTTAAAGAAATCCATTCCTTCCGCATGGCGGGGTTTCTGATCCAGTTTTCCCGCTGCGATGACTGTGGTTTAATATTTCAAAACCCTTCGCTCAGCAAGGAAGCCCGCGCGCATGTCTATGAGTCGCAGGAATATTGGGAATTCAGCAATGTAACGGACGGCGACGAAGCGGATAAGGACTTCGTCAATTATGATTCCTATATTCAGGAAGAGCCTTTGCGCCGCATCAATGCCGCCGTTCGCGCCAAAAGACTATCAAAAGAGCTCCCCGAAGGAGCCAGAATAATGGATATCGGCTGTTCTGACGGGGTGTTTGTGGATGTTCTGAATGCCCATGGTTTCAAAGCCGAGGGGATCGACATCTCGTCGACCATGGTCGATTACGGGCGTAAATCCTTTGGCGCTAATGTAACCGTGGCAGATTTTGAAGGACAGTGGGGAGACAATAGGCAATTCGATGCGATTACGTGTTTTGCAACATTGTCCAACTTTGTAAATCCATCGTTGGTGTTCGCCAATATCGCGAGGAATCTCAAGCCGGGCGGTATGTTTTATTTTAATTTTGCGGATTATACCCGTTGGCTATCGCGCCTTCTTGCTTCGCGTTTTTATGTATACCGTTTGTCTGCGGGAACAATATACACTGCAGACCTTGTGCGCCAATATTGTGCGACCAACGGAATGACGATCGATGAATTGAAAACCGACAGGCAGTCGATGCCTGTCGCGCGTATCCTTGGGCTCATTGGGTTCGAGCGCGCGCTTGCGCTCCTGTACCGGGCCAAGCTCGACCATGTCAGCGTTACGGCGCCATTATATACAGGATATATTGCGGTGGCGCACAAGACAGGCAAACTGGTATCGGATATGGTGCGATCAAACGCGCTCCTCAACAATTAAATGCGGCCTAGCATCTAATAAAAGAAACCCGCGATGTTTAATTTCAGCAAAGACGATTATGCCAAATTTTTATACGGAATTATCACCCGTTCCGCATTGAAACGTCAATCGTTGTACGCCTTTACCCTTTGGGGCCGGGATCTCATCCTTTTTTGGAACGATGGTGATCCGAAATGCTATCAAAATTTCTGCCCCCATTACGGATTGCCGCTGGATCAAGGCAAAATAACCGGCGGCAAGGTTAGTTGCGGTTTCCATGGCTGGACGTTCGATTTAAAAGACGGCGCGCTGCTTGATGCGCCGCTCGCCCGCAACAAGCCAGATTGCGCCCTGCAGTCCTATCAGACCTATTCGCGCGGCAATATGGTATTCGTTTACCCGGGATCGGCGGATGGATTTGAGCGGGCCAAATCTTTCATTCTCGATGAAATTCCCGAGCGCTGTCTGATCAATTCGGTTCCCTATGAGGTGCCGTTCTATCTGGCCATGAACAGTTCCATGGACTTTCCCCATCATGCCTATCACACCTATTTTTATGATTTCTATGGACTCTACCGGAAATTTTTTGGCCGCAAGAACCCGTTGAAAACGAGTTATACGCCGGAAATCCTCAGCGAGGATGAAAAGCATTTCAAATACCGGATCAACGAAAACCAGGTCGAGGTTACCGTCCACCCCTTTTGCAGCGAATATCACGATGTGGTCGCCAAGGCGCAGTGGCAGATTTTCGTCCGCCCGATCAGCCACCAAGTTTCCCAATATACCATCACCATCAACAGCTACCATCCCAACCCGATTATCAGATTGATAGCCACCGTCGCCTTCAAAAGCGTGATCCGCCATCTGGCCATGGTCGAAGATCAACGCTGGTTGAAATCGGCCTATGTTGCCTGGGAGAAGGGGCAGAACATTCATTTAAGCGACCACGATTTCGGCTTTAAAAAATATATGCGCAAATTTTTTGTTCATGAGAAAAAAGGCGTAACCGGCGCCAATCAAAATTTGGATCTCGAAAATTAAGGTCACGGAACCCGCCAGGCAGACAGCGATTATAGAACCACGCAATTCGCCTCATTCGGATGGCCGGAGAGAAGAGTGGCTGGCGGCGCGCGCCAAAGTGGAGGAAGCGCGCAGCCGCGAACATTCTCTGCCCATGTGGCGCCACAGCCTGCTGGGCTTTGGCTATTGGGTGTTTCTTGGCCTCTTGCGCGTCACTGGAATTATAAAACTTGGTACTCGAAATGCGCTGAATATAAAGCTGACCGAGATTGATCTTAGCTTTGAGCATTTGCCGGAAGAATTCGACGGATACAGATTGCTGCAAATCAGTGATCCACATTTCGATACGATAGCGGGCATCGACGACGCGATTTGCAAAATTGCAAAAAATGTTGCCGCTGATCTATGCGTAATTACCGGTGATATCCAGGGCCGCCATGTTTACCAGTTGGATCAGCCGGTAGCTTCTGTCGAACGGCTTTTGCCGCATATCACCGCGCCCGACGGCATCTTTGCCATTCTCGGAAATCACGACAGTCTCCGGCTCATTCCGGCCTTGGAAAAATTGGGAGTAACCTTCCTGGTCAATGAGACGGTAAGTCTAGCCCGTGGGAATAGCCAAATTTTTATAACCGGATTAGACGATGTGCATTCTTATTATACGCCGGCTGCGTCCGGGGTGCTTAAAGACACGCCGCAAGGTTTTAAAATTGCGCTGGTGCATTCGCCTGGAATTGAAAACGAAGCGGAGGCGGCCGGTTACGGACTTTACCTCTGTGGCCATACCCATGGCGGCCAAGTGGCCCTGCCGGGCGGGCACCCTTTGAACTTGAACTTGCATGATGGCGCAATCCGTGATGTCGGGGCGTGGAAGATCGGTAATATGCTTGGTTTCACCAGCCGCGGCGCCGGAGTCTCGATATTACCCGTGCGCTTCAATGCGCCGGCGGAGATTACCGTGCTGACACTTTGCCGAGACCGGTGACGTTCAATATTGCGCTTTGCGCCGAAGCAATATCAGCCCCAGCACAAGAACCAGTAGCAGCCATGTAATGTTCATTAGAACCAGCGCATCATGCGCCCGGCTCCGATATTCGAACAGCACATCGCTGACACCGGCGCCAATCTCGACGGCCTTGAACGTGTGAAAGGCCTTGATCAGCGGCGCCGGTTGGCCATTCACGGAAACCCGCCAACCCGAATTCCACAGGTCCGTATAGATCAAAAGTCCCGCTGATTCCGACGCGACCTTGAATCGGGCACTGTTCGCATTGTAGTCCACCACCTGGGCCTGGACCTGGACTTGCGCTTTCGCCGCTCCGTCGAGCGCCTTTTTCAAATTAGCGGCGGTGAGATTTCCATAATTGGCTGTCTTGCCGGCGACCCTATCGACGACAGCCACGCCGGCATTTCGAATATCACCTAGAAGCGTTGAATTTCCATTGAA
>Ga0008648_10001077_pt1 | contig 9974 bp, 6 predicted proteins | sample SaaInlV_100m_DNA_4_FD_59171 | JGI IMG/M metagenome (GOLD analysis project Ga0008648, IMG submission 59171) | Marine microbial communities from expanding oxygen minimum zones in the Saanich Inlet - SI037_S2LV_100m_DNA | ecosystem: Environmental > Aquatic > Marine > Intertidal zone ...
AAATTCTCGAATGAACATCGTCATCGCTTCGACCAGTTCCCCGAGCCGAATCTCGCCTGTTGACGATTTCAAGTTGAAGCGGGATCTTTCCACCTTCATTGGTGAAGTGTGTTGGAGATCCTGATTCCATCACATCGATCATGTCCAGGGGGCCCTCAGTATGAGCCTCTATCCATTGTGCTTGAAGATCTGGCTGCACCCAGATGACCCACTCCGATGCATTGCCATCTGATTCAGAGTTGTTTGTTTGATTCCCACTGGTCGAATGATAACTATCACGAAGAAGCGATTTATTTGATTGAGTCCAGCCTCTCCAGGGATGCTCATATCCTTCGGGAAGCCAGATCGAAAAGGCATCACCGGAATGACATCCTGAAATCGGCTTCAATACCCGGAACACCGACGGATACTGGACCTCTTCATTCCACAGCACTCCGTATCCGGATTCCACCTCTCGGGTGAGATGGTAACCATAGATGAAGACATCCTTCTTCGAATCAGTTGGATTCTTGGATACAAACAGCTTAACTCTATCGACATGAAAACCGGGGATGTCCATTACCTGTTTGAGTGCGTGATCCTTCACCCAATGATTTGCATTTGTTTCCTCATTCATGATCAACAGCAACTCATTGGATTGTTGCCGAGTGCTGTCCTCGGAATGCAAGAGAAGTTGCTTTCTCCAGATCTCATGGAGCGGTCCCTCGTCCACGAATTTCACATCAGTGCGGGCTTCAGGAACAGTAGAAATCCACAACTGTGATTTCCGGTCCACGGCTACCTTGAATGCGCCAGCCCGAATAGAACTCCTGACTGACTCTTTCTCGGTGAAGGTCTTCAAGTTCTGACCACCCTCGAATGTGTGGCCAACGGGAGTCCATTCAATCTCTTCTATATCAGACATGGTTTCCTCTCGACCCGATGGTCCCGGACAGGCCCCCGAATACAGCCCGTGTGACATATAAGCTCAACTGATTCACCGCCTCCGGATCAGTGAGTGGAACCCAATCTACAGGAGCACCTCCAACGATCCGGCACTCGATCCGATCAAGCCTAGTCCTGAATTGAAATGAAATCAGATGTTCACTCTCCTGTGAACCCGTCCGATCTACAGCGCTATCCAGATCGTTTTCCCACTCGATCCGAAACAGGATGTCTGTCCACCCCGATAGATGTGGAAGTGGATCTGATTCCAGGTTATGGGAATCAAGGACCAACTCTTGTAGTGCTCTGGACATCTCGTGATGAGCTTTCCTTTGTCCAAGACCTGGGTCGTGCGCCACAACGCGACTCACCGAATCACGGAAATCAGGCCCCTCGTCATTTAACAGATATCTTCTCGATCGATGATTTTCGATAACAAAATACCACCGCTGGCTCCTCACGAGATGAAGAGTTCTAACACTAGCGATTCCAATCGCAATTCGAATGATGCTAAACACACCAAACTCGCTGGAAAAGGAAAGTTCATGGCGATCTCGCGCCGTTCTCATTTCGTAGTTCTCGGAGAGATCCAGTACGAATCGTATCTTGGGATCCTGTAAAAATGGATCAGGTCTGGAAGAGAAATTTCTATCGAGTTGTGAGGTTGCAACCTTGTACTTGAAGAAATCCGGGATCTTCGCAAGGTATCCGAGTTCTTTCAGATGCAGCATTCCCAAAGAAGAGGGAAGTGACCCCGATCCCGACTCATAATATTCTGCACCGTCCTCGGGGCGTTTTCGATGCCCTCGATTCCCCTCCTCAGATGCAGTGTATGGAAAGTCCAACCCCATCGACTCATGCGCCGCATCCAGAATCAACTGAAGGGAATGATAATCGACATCGCATCTCACGGACGGAACGTATCGCATGCCTTGATCAGGATCCACTCCCTGAGAAATGGAACAAAGCAATCCCAATCTCCGCTCGCAGAGCTTCTTGCTCAGATTATCAGGGTTTGACTCCCTGACTTCGGATAGCAAAGCTAAGTTTTCAAGAAAAACAATGCTGCCAGGACTGTTCAGATCTTCACTCGCCGCCTCGATGAATTCCTCTTCGTTCATCGTCACGACACTTGCCACTGGGTAGTTCCCAACACCCTTTGCAGCAGTGTCGTCAGCACTTTCTTGATCATTGAAGAAGAACATCGACTCAAGCACCAGATCTTGCCACCGAAAGTGTCGGCCGCGTGAGCGGATCAGCGATCGGATTTCTTCGATCCAGTGCATCCGATACCCGTAATTGATGTCGTCCAAGTCTGCATTATCGCCCTTCAGAATACTGCCAGTGCGGCCAACAGACTCAAAGTTGCACAGAATGAAGCAATCAAAGATCACTGCATATGGAACGCAACATTGTTGACTTCGAAACGGCCCCAACTGACTGGAGAACTCAGGCCATTCGAATCCGAATCTCCTGAGAGCCGCATCCGTGACCGTGAGTGCCCCTGGTCTATAATTCTCCATGTCGTCCAGACCTGATCGTCGACCGGATATACCTCTGGACATCTTCTCTCAAAGACAGTGAGTGGGTAGTCCATTCATAGACCTTTGCCACATCTTCCCATGATGGTGGAGACTTGGAATCACCCGTCAGCATGGCGTGCGCGATTCCTACCTTGAGCAATCTGGGGAATGACCGGTCCGAGAATTGAATCCCTCTCAACTCTCTGAGACCCAAAAACGCGTCTCTAAATAAAGACACAGTTTCGGAATCTCCCCCCGCAAACTGTCTTGAAGCATCGGTACAGCAGTGACGCATGACTCTGAAATCATTTGCACAGGCGATCTGCGTGGGAGTGCTCTGCTGTTCAATGTCTAAACTTTTCAGCAACAGCCTGTTGGCCAAATCAGAGCGTTCCCCCGAGGAGTTCAGTACACTGGGGGTATGAATCCGGATTGGAAATCGGTCGTAAAATGCGCTCAAATCTTGATCAGGACGCATTTCATTGGACGCACCTACCATGTTCACCATATTGATGGATTGGACTTCTGGTCCATTGTGAAACTTTTTCTCATTCACCACAGATAGGAGTGTATTGAGAACCTTGGGTCCCCCGCGGAAGATTTCGTCAAGAAACACAAACTCAGCATCGGGCAGCATCCCAGTAGTATTACGAATATATCGAGACTCTGCTTGCTCGCCATCTCCGGAGCCAATCAGTTGATTCACATCCGGAGGACCAAACAATTCGTCAGGTGTTGTGTAAGCGTGCATCAAATATTCGAAGTATTTGTTGCCGCTCTCTCGATCCGCAATCTTCGTGCACCGCTCATACATCAGCCGAATGGCCAATGATTTCGCAGTACCAGGAGGTCCAATCAGCACCACAGGGACACCAGCAACGAATGATGCCATCAATCCATCAATAGCGTCATCGCGATCGATGAGCAGACTTTTTACCGTGTCCGCTAACTTCTTCAGACGCGACTCCGGATTGTCGTTCTTCTTCTGCCTGAAGCAGGCGGTCAATGTTCTTGAATCGTGCCCGCTGATCTTCTCTTCGAATTCTTCGGCATCCAGTTCACTCAGTTTGGCTAAACTAAAATCATCTGCTGTCAGTTTAAGTTCTGACCCGTCTCCCCCTTGAGGATTCTTTCTTCTACCAATTTTAGACAATTGAATTCCATCTCCATGATTACTTGGTTTGCTCAGCTTCGATTCAATCAAGACCTCTAGAAAGGAGTCCGATTCCAGCGGGATCGCCGTCAGGATCCAGCCCAAGATATTCAGGTTGATATTCCCATTGTTGCTTCAAACCATCTAGCCACTCCCTGATCTGAGAGCGAACCTCTTGTTGGTTCAATTCGCTTGGTCCGGAAATAGACACTTCCAGTTCAGTAACGAGTGTCATGAACTTCTCTTCGGTGATTCGCCGTTTCTCTGGAAACTCAAGATCTTGCTCTCTGATCTCCAGTAACAACTTTTCTAGATGCTCGCAGACCATCGCAATGAACCCTGCAGGAACATGACCCGACTCTTTGCGAATTACAGGCAACTCGAGGCTTTGCGGGAGAACAGGGCCAGATTGTACCGCAAAACTTCTCCCATACCTCCTCCGCACTCCTCGTAGAGCCGGCATTTCAAACAACTGATCCACGAGTTCAGGCGCCTCACTCCATGGAATATTCCACGACCGATCCAAGCTATGATCGGGTGCGGTATTTTCCTGGCTCCCCGAGCCGAACTGCCTGTTCCATATTCGAGACCCCATTTCCTTAACTTGAAACCCTAATTTCTTAACATCAGACCTCACTTTCTTAACTACAGACCCCCAACCAAAGCTGCGAATCACATCACCTTCTTGCATCTCTTCGGTAGCAGAAAGATGCAGAAACATCCTACGCCACTGCTTCAGCAGTGGGAAAACAGTGCCCGTGGTCATTTTGAAGGTGGAATCCTCACCGCTCGGTTCACCCTCAAAAAACGAACCTGGAAACTGGCTCAACAACAAAACATCTGAAGAAGTCGGATTGATATCCAACTTCTCCCTCATGGTTTTCCAAAACTGATCCGACTTTCGATGGCCGAGGCTCTGAAAAATCACCGATAAACACCACGGCGAAGGGAGTGAGATTCCTTTCAAATTGTGGAACACAGCTCCGTCGACCAACCGGGAAAGAGTCTCTTCAAGACATGTCACTCTCAGTGAATAATCGTTCAATAAAAAAGTACATATGGTTGCCTGTAGTTTTTCATCGAACGATTTTCCGGAGGGGGGAAACTCCCAGGGGCCTTGATTAGCTGATTTGGCAGAACGCAGCTTGAGATTGTCAAAACCGTGGGAGAGAAGGACTCTTAACTCGTCTCGAGAGGACCGCGCAGACGCAATCATTCCCCGATTCCCGCTGATCACCCTGGTATAGCGAGATTCAACATTGTTGAGCGGTATTTCGTCTGACACCGCCCACCCTCCTCATCATCGCTTGTGACCATGTTCTCTCAGGCGAATCTATCGCCCGAAAAAACATGGTCACATCTAGTAGCCAGTTATTGTTATCTATCACATAATCAAGGCGAGGACAAGTTGACACCGGTCTCTTACCAGCGGGATCCGACCTCCGGTGCACGTCCGCTCCCGACTTCCATCGTATTTTCTTCCAATACCATTCGAGCACTTTCCATCAACGCATCCCCATCCAGTTCAGCCTTGTATCCCAGCGCACTCCGGCCAACGACTTCATCTCTCAGTTTTGCTCTGACGCGTGAATCTCGTGATACTTCTGCAAGAATCAACTCCGCTTCTTGCAATGAGGAACTGGCTTCGCCAAAAGTAATCGCCTCACCGAGAAAACGGTCATATTCGAGTTCGAAACGACGAGTCTCGAGAAGTAATACCATCTCTTCCTTTCGGAAATTTCCTTCCTTCAGAGCGACTTCTGCGTCTTGAACGGTTCGGGTTCTTTCGCTTACAGCCCTATCCAACAGATTCCTACGAGATTCCAGGTGGCCAACTCTCTTCACCAGGTGATTCAACTCACTGGCAACATCTTCTGTTTTCACTGAACGCCCCTGATACTGAACTGTTCGTACCGAACCCCTACCTGAGTTTTCATATATTTCAGATAGATTCTGGATCTGTTTCCTGACCCCTTGTAACTCGCCATTGGTCTTCCGGAGTTTCTGTTGCTGGTCCTCGATGTCGACCTGAAGTCCTGCGATACGAGTTCGAAAAGAGTGCAACTCATGGTCTGACTCTTCCAGCTCGATTTGCGCTCTCTCGAGCTCGAAATCTGCGGGAATAGCTTCAGAAACTGAGCTCTTGACCTGTCTCATTACGGTTTTCCCGTACGGAACCAGGTCCGAACCGAGCAGCACGAAACCAAGTGCGAACATGACGAAGCCACTGAGAATGATGTTCTTGATAGAAAACACGGATTTCCTCCTATTTGTTATGAACGACTGGCCTACCCCATGTAGGTCCTCTCTATCTGGATTACGTGGGTTTGTCGTCCTACTGACGGCAAATATAGAAAATTTACCGGCAATTACTCGATTCGCCGATTGGAGTCGTAATTCGGCGACTGACGCTGTTATAAAGTCTTACGAATGGTCCTGATTGTTTGCTGGACCACTGTTTGCACCATGGGAGTCGCTTCGATTTCTGACCTCGTTTTTCCCACCCAGAAACAACAATTAGGGCACTTCAGAATCCCTGCATGTATCTCTCGATGAATCTCAGCTGAGCCAGATAGTTGATCATTAATCAGCAGCGGATCATGTAAGTATGGCAGGCAACCACCAGAAGCGTACTGCCATGAATAAACCAGGCCTTCAGAAAACACCTCCAGTAGTTCGACAAGGTTGACTTCTCGATGAGGCTTCTTCAACCCAGACACGATCAGTTGAAGAGCTCTTTCGCGAATCCGATGGTACTGTCGAGGTCCTTCTACACCCAGGTATCCGACCCTATCTTGTTCATTTCCATACTGATGGAAAAACAGGTCCAGGCAGCCTATCTGCAGATACGGATCATTGATCCCGCTCGAGAGTGCATCTTGCTCTGCAAGGCTAGTCAAATGCTGCTGACCCCACCGAAGAAGAGTTTGACGATAGTCTCTGAAAAAATCATAGAGAGTGATTTTTTCAATGCTTTCGTCGACCTGTATTTTTGAGTTGTTCTCAAGATAATTTCCAAGAAGTTCTCCATCTCCCTTCTTGGGAAGTGGATCCGTATAGAAAATCGGCTTCGCCGCTTCATTCGAAAGAAGGCTGATTTTTTTAGATCGTTTCCTGTACTGATCAATCGCAATCTTACCTGCGACGCTGAATACATATTGTTCTGGAGTCCTGTCAACTTTTCCAGACTGAATTCGTAGAAACACAGTAGCGATGATTTCCGCTACCGTTTCTTCAATATCCACAGCGGAGGAAGTAGCCCCATTTTTCTGCGCTACATTCCTCACAATCCTCTCGAGGTTTGGAGTGATTGACCCGAGGAAAAATGTCCAGGCAGACTCATCTCCTTTTCGGAGTGCTTGAATATCCGTAACCTTAACGGTCATGTTGCCCTCGCCATCTAGATATCATCACACCTGGTTCGGCGCCATCCGCTGTCTCGGCAGTCCCGCTACTTCGCGTAGCACTGCCTCGACATACTTCTCGATCATCTTGCCGCGCCATTGCGGGACGAAGTCGGTGTTGCCGAGGGGGTTGGCGCCGGCGCTCTTCCTGGCGAGGGCAGCGGCGGCGGCGATGGTCTCTTCATCGAGTGGTTTACCGATCAGTGCATCGATACTGGCGGTGCAGCGCACCGGGGGTGCTGCCGACCGAATTGATTGCTTGGCGTAATCCTGAGTTGAAACTATGCGATAACCGCTAGATACCAAGGGATTCCAGTGCCTCTTTCAATCCTTCTGCCCATTGACGCAGGTTTGCCACCTTGGACTTTCTGCGAACTGGGTCTGCATTCAGAACCTTTTGAAAGAAGGTTATCAATTTCAGAGAGGTATCTTCGATCGATCTACGAGACCAAGATCCCTGTACATCTTGCTGCAAGTATGCCTCTAACAATGCGCGTAGAGAATCCCAATCCGTTTCATGAATTTCATCGGTTCCCCACACTTCGTCCTCAGTATCCAAACCCAAGGAAGGATCCGTCGAACCGTGGTGCACTGGCCTGAATGGAGCAATTAAATTCTCGTGATCACCCATACTCAACAAAATCGTCTCAAGAAGTAACAGGCTATAGGAATACACCATTCCAATAGATGGTGGGTGTAATACCCTCCCCGAACTCGCCCACTCCGGGGGTGAGTAGTACCGTGGCATTCCCTCGCCAAAATCAACCAGCACCCACTCAGGGTCATTTGCATACCCATAGGAAGAGATCATGATGTTTTCTTGGTGCAAATCCGTGCAATAAATCCCAAATTCGGACAACTTATACAGTGCACGTGCAAGATTGACCGATTGATCCAGGAGGTATTTCATGGAACTGAAATATCTGGAATACACCGAGCCTTCACGTGCCTCTCCCAAGCTCATGTCAGCCGCTTTCATGACCACATATCCTGATAGAGATGTTTCTGGGCGATCCCACTTCGATGCCAGACTGGACAGATTTAATTCACTTGCACGATCGATTCGATCTGTCTCTGCTTGCCAAGATTCTCTGGTAGAATCTGACAATTCAGTTCTAGCAATCTTGACCACAAAGAGTTGATCCACCCGCTGAACTCGAAACACCTCCCCTGCATGACCCTTTGCTGACGAGTCAGAAAGAAGTTTCATGCCATCGAAAGGGGCTTGTGACCCCTTCAACAGGTCAAGATAAAACGGTCCAACATCATGCCACTGGAGTTTCTCTCTTGTGGATTTCCAGTCCAAGTTCTCCTGTAGAGCAACATATTTTTTCAACGAATGGTGAAGTTGCGCAATCGACTGAACGTCGAGGTCAATATCAGGAATCAGATGCTCGACCATCGACACCAACGCACCGAGACCAACGGCATCCCTGCTCCCTGCCAAGGTAATGGGGGAATCCAAAATTGCTTCAGACCATTCCAGAGGAAACCAGTGGAACCGCTCCTCCCGGATTGCCCAGAGGCATGCCAGATTCGACAGTTCATTTCCTCCTTGCGAAGAAGTGAACCGATTTGATCTCTCACAAAACCTCAACAATTCTCGAGTCATGCTCATACCCTGAGCAGAGGGGTGCAATGTCAAGTCTTCAGGTTGCACATCGATGGCAACCCCCAGGTGACCATCATGAGAATGCTGTGACCAAGAAAGGCACAAATCAGAAGGCACATCCTGGAAACTCTTGACCTCACTCTCAAACGCAGAGAAATCTGTATCGGACTCCGGGTAAACCAGAATCACGAGATCCTTGTTTGCCTCGTCTTTCACATTGTATCGTTCAGGAGATTGAAGACTTGTCACTGGTGTTTCAAGTTGATCGTCCTGTATGACATAACGTCGAAAAATTCTACCCTTGTCTGAAATGAGAGACTCATCTCGATCAACATGTGTAGACAAACCAAGTTCTCGAACACCGTTGATCAATTCGTCAATATGAACATTTTGAGTTTTCCATCGATCAACGCTTTCTTTTCCTATCCACCGAACAAAGAACTCGGTGACCTGCAGTAGATGTTGAGGAACCAAATCCGGCCTTTGAATCAGTCGTGGGTTCTCTTCACACACGGTGCCATTCACCCATGGATATTCGCCGGCCAGCCACTGGAACGACGTGAGCAAACATGCAAATAGATCACGCACACGCAAGTTTTTTCGTTTCTCAGCATTCGATTCATTGCCTACAAGGAAGTGAGGTAGATACTCTCGTTTCCCTTCAAAATCCATACTGTTCTGGCCAGGAGGAACATGGATTGCACTACCCACATCGATCAAAAACGGAGTACCTGCTGACACAAGCACGTTTTCAACGGACACATCTCTGAGATACCAATCTCTCCGGTGCAATTCCTTGATACCTGCCAATACACCCAGAGTGCATTGTATCCACGTGTCGAAATCGTCCACTGCAACAGCAGAGCCCACATCTGAGCGAGTTGTCTCCACAAATGAACGAACGAAAAACTGGTGCCCCGTGTCTGGACAACGACTAATTTTTTGAACGAGCCTGGGAACAGACAGATCTCTTATCTTGTCGCCGCCATAAAAGCCCCTGAGATGGATTATGTTATCTTGTTCTTTTTGCAATTCAGCTTGGCATTGAACATCACGATTTCTGGCATATTTCAATATCACGTTGGAACCAAGTTCAGCATCCCAAGCATGCAGCACACGAAAAGGCGAGCCTTCACTCACAGTAAGATCAGATTCGACCTTGTACCTGCCCCTGACCAGGTCGCCTTGACGCAGTGAAGTCAGATCTCGAGAAGGCTGAACTTCATTAATCACCTCCTGGAACTTGAGGGAAGCGCTATTAACATCTCGTCTCTCAACAGGGTTCACACGGAGCAGGGCAGATATCCAAGCTTCTATTTGCGGGTACAGATCCGAAACAGACTCAGGCAGTTCCAGAT
>Ga0008648_10001160_pt1 | contig 9659 bp, 8 predicted proteins | sample SaaInlV_100m_DNA_4_FD_59171 | JGI IMG/M metagenome (GOLD analysis project Ga0008648, IMG submission 59171) | Marine microbial communities from expanding oxygen minimum zones in the Saanich Inlet - SI037_S2LV_100m_DNA | ecosystem: Environmental > Aquatic > Marine > Intertidal zone ...
TTGATTCCATTGCAGATTGGTGCACGCGACATGGCTTCTGGCTTTTTGAATATGTTGTCTTATTGGTTCTTTGCAGTGTCTTCGGTCATCATGCTTTCCTCACTCTTCGTTGAGATGGGACCTGCTGCTGCTGGTTGGACGATTTACCCTCCATTGAGTGCAGTGCCAACGGCAATGCCTGGTTCAGGAATGGGCATGACCTTGTGGTTGGTGTCTATGTCTTTGTTCATTATTGGCTCATTGCTAGGTTCTTTGAATTATATCGTAACCATCATCAACTTGCGAACCAAGGGCATGAGTATGACACGTTTGCCATTGACCATCTGGACATTCTTTTTGACTGCCATCCTTGGTGTTTTGTCATTCCCTGTCTTGTTTAGCGCTGCCTTATTGTTGATTTTTGACCGGTCTTTAGGTACGAGTTTTTTCTTATCAGACATCATGATTGCTGGCGAATTGCTGAACAACCAGGGTGGTAGTCCCATTCTGTTTGAGCACCTGTTCTGGTTCCTTGGTCACCCTGAGGTTTACATCATTATTTTGCCTGCTTTAGGGATCACATCTGAAGTGATTTCAACCAATTCACGCAAGCCCATCTTTGGCTACCGTGCAATGATTGGCTCCATTTTAGCGATTGCCTTCTTGTCATTCATTGTGTGGGGACACCATATGTTCATAACGGGCATGGACCCCTTCCTTGGTTCAGTATTCACATTCACCACGTTGCTGATTGCCATCCCCTCTGCGGTAAAGGCCTTCAACTACATGACCACCTTGTGGAAGGGCAATTTGCAATTCACACCTGCCATGCTCTTCTCTATTGGGTTGGTATCCACCTTTGTAGCAGGTGGACTGACAGGTATCATTCTTGGCGATAGCGCATTGGACATCAATGTCCATGACACAATGTTTGTTGTTGCTCACTTCCATATTGTGATGGGTTTGTCAGCCATATTTGGCATGTTTGCGGGCGTCTACCACTGGTACCCTCGCATGTACGGTCGCATGATGAACAAGCGCATGGGATACTTGCATTTCTGGATCACCTTTATTTCAGCTTATGGCGTATTCTTCCCCATGCACTTTTTGGGGTTGGCCGGTTTGCCACGTCGTTATTTCACGAATGCAGAATTTCCCATGTTCGACGAATTGCAGGATATCAATTTGATCATTACAGTCTTTGCTTTGCTGGGCGGCATTGTGCAATTGGTATTCTTGTTCAACTTCTTCTACAGCATGTGGCGTGGTGCGAAAGCCCCACAAAACCCTTGGAGGGCGAACACCTTAGAATGGACAGCTCCGGTGGCGCACATCCACGGCAACTGGCCTGGTGAGATTCCTGAGGTTCACCGCTGGCCTTATGACTACAGCAAGCCTGGTCATGATGAGGACTTTGTTCCCCAAAATGTCCCCATGAAAGATGGTGAAGTTGGTCATTCATGATGGCAATACAACAAGCAATGAACCCGATGCGTGCATCGGGTTTTTTTTTGATGCCTAGATCAGCTTCCATGCATAACTTGTGGTCATGACACGATTCCTCTCAGGCGACAATGATGATCTCGAAATGGAAGTTGAGTTGAAACTCAGACCGGCTTCTTTCGATGACTTTGCCGGCCAGGAAAAAATCCTTGAAAACCTGAAAGTTTTTGTGGAAGCGGCCATTGCGCGTGAGGATGCCTTGGATCATGTCCTCTTGCATGGCCCTCCGGGTCTTGGCAAAACCACCCTTGCGCACATCATTGCCAATGAGATGCACGCAAACATTCGACTCACCTCTGGACCTGTTCTGGACAAGCCGGGCGATTTGGCTGGTTTGCTGACAAGCCTGGAAGATGGTGATGTGCTCTTCATTGATGAGATCCATCGACTCAGTCCGGTGGTTGAGGAGTACCTGTATTCGGCTATGGAAGATTTCAGCATTGACATTGTTTTGGAAACCGGGCCCAGTGCCCGTTCGGTTCAAATTCAACTCAAACCCTTCACCCTGATTGGCGCCACCACGCGCTCGGGCTTGTTGACATCCCCCTTGCGAGCCAGGTTTGGCATTTCATCTCGCCTGCAATACTACAGCCATGAACTCCTCTCAACCATTGTTGAACGCTCAGCAGGCATACTGAATGTGCCAATTGAAGCCGATGCCTGTGTGGAGGTCTCAAGACGAAGCAGAGGCACCCCCAGGATTGCCAATGCCTTGTTGCGTCGCTTGCGTGACTTTGCACAAGTCAAAGGAACAGGTGTTGTGGATATGGCCATTGCCAAATTTGGCATGGAATCCCTTGATGTAGATGCCTCTGGTTTGGATGAAATGGACAACAAGATTTTGTCTGCGATCATTGATAAATTCAAAGGGGGTCCTGTTGGTCTTGGAACGCTGGCAATAGCTGTGAGCGAACAAGCAGAGACCATTGAAGAGGTGTATGAACCCTACTTGATCCAGGAAGGTTACTTAGCAAGAACCCCAAGGGGCCGTGTTGCCATGGATAAATCCTTCAAACACCTTGGTCGGAAGTTGCCGGGCAATACGGGGCTATTCAATGATCAATGAGTTCTCCTGCTGAGATTCTGAAGGCACATGCGAACCAGTTGGGATTCATGGCCTGTCGTGTGGCAAAGGCTGAGTTTCTTGAAGAAGAAGCACCACGTTTGGATGCTTGGCTTGGGAATGGCTTCCAGGGGTCCATGGCTTACATGAACAACCACCATGACAAGCGACTGGATCCACGCTTGCTGGTTCCTGGCGCCAAGTCTGTCATCACCTTGGCCTACAATTACTTCCCCGAAAAGGATGAAGCAGAGGATGACCACCCCAAGATGGCTAAATACGCTTATGGCATGGATTACCATCGGGTCGTCAAGGACAAGCTATTTGAGCTCATGCATTTGCTGCAGGCTGATTTAGGGCAAATTGGAGGACGGTGTTTTGTTGATTCCGCCCCTGTCATGGAGCGGGCATGGGCCAAGCGTTCGGGCCTTGGATGGGTTGGAAAGCATGGCCTGATTCTGCGCAAGGGAGAGGGGTCATTTTTCTTTCTTGCAGAGCTGATTGTGGACATGGCATTCACGGTGGATCAGCCAGTGATGGACCATTGCGGTACCTGCACCAAGTGCATCGATGCCTGCCCCACGCAGGCTATCATCGCACCTGAAGTTGTGGATGCCAACAAGTGCATTTCTCACTTAACCATTGAACTCAAAGGCGCCATGGATGATGCCTTTCAGGGTCAGTTGAAGGATTGGGTGTTTGGCTGTGATATTTGCCAGGATGTGTGTCCTTGGAATAGCCACAGCAAGCCTCATGACGAGCCTGATTTCATGCCGGGTAAATGGACGGAAATGGACTTGAAGGACTGGACATCAATGAGCAAAGAGGCCTTTGACAGGGTTTTTGATCAGCACCCATTGAAACGCACGGGCTATGATGGATTGATGCGCAATCTGAAGGTGAATGGCTTCAAGGCCTGATGGCCAGCTCTGCAGCCTGCATCACCTTGTAGTTGTCCTTGTCATACAGAATGGCTACCCAATGGCATTGTGAAGCATCCCACTGTGGGTCAAGGGTGAATGTGACCTTTTCTGTGAAGACATCACCAGATGCCACGGAAGTGGCGCTGAGACTTTTGCCAAATGTCCCAAGGGGTGCTGCCCTGTATACATTGTTGTGCCTGTACGTCAAGTTCCTGGTGTTGTTGGGCATCAATTGTGGGGAAATAATGCCTGATTCTTTGAGGTATATCGCAAGTGCAATGCCATGACTGCTGGCTTGTGACATGCTCACATTGACATCCAAAACGGCCACATTAGACAGGCTGTCAAAGGAGGCTTTCAGCTGGAATAAGGCTTCGGTACCCAAGGCAAGTTCACCTGCGGTGAGGCTTGTCCATGCGGTGTAGGATTTTTGTTGTGAGTTGGGGTAGTCCATGCGCTGAACCATGCCTAAAGGCAATGCAAATATGTTAAAAAAGGTGGCCAATTCTTCCCCAGTGGTTGTTGTAAAGTCCGTGGGGTAGTCGGTGGTGACGCCAGTGAAATTTGATGGCCCTGCATGGATGGCTAAGCTGACCACCGATGAGCCATAGAGGCTGTCCAAGGCTTTTATGGCTTTGCCTGCCTTGGGGCAGTTTTTGCAGCGATGCCCGGTGAAATCCTCAACCAAAACGACCCGGCCTGTTTGTATCAGGCTATCGCCCTGAATGATGGAGTTGGTATCAATGGGGTTCGGACCACCCCCCTTGAATGGCTCGTCGATCACGTCACAACTTGTAGACAGAAGGCCAGCTATGATGAGTAGAAAGCAAGCAAGGCGTGTCATAATGAAGAGGTGATTGAAATGCTGAGACCGTTAGATGGTGGTACCACACGACAGACACCGCCGACACAAAAGACGCCTTGTTGTTGGCGGCCATAACCGATTTGGAATCGGGTGGGTCCATTGAAGTGGATGACAGAGACAATAGGGTAGTGAAGTCGCCGTGAGGGGGTGGGATGGCCGTAGTTGTAGATGTCTTGTGCTGCAAGGGTCCAATTGGATGAGATGGTCCACTCAAGGAGTCCCATCGCCATGTCACCGCGATAGCCATCGGCTAAAGCCAGCTGAATTTCAGAACGTAGGGTTTGCTTGTTGGCTAAGCGGAACTGGTTTTCCCAAACGACGGCTTGCACATGAATGACAGAGTCCATGTCGGGTGAGTCCAGAATCACGGCATCGCCTACCCCATCAATCAAGACGGTTTTGTTGTAACGAAGATCATAAAAGGTCAACATGGTTTTGTAGGAACGAGAGTATTTCCTTGACCAGCTGGCATTGATGTCCTGGAAATAGGGAATCTCACCGGCTTTTAACCAATCTGACTGGTAGCCCATGCTGCCTGCCTGCGACATGCTGCCATCATCGAGCACTTGCTTATCTATGCTTTGCGCGATGCTTGCGTTGAAGACGAACAGGGTGCCGTATTTGCCGCCGAGCTTGCTGCCTCGAGGGAGTTGGTAGCTGACTTCAACTTGACCGCCTTGCTCACCATTGATTTGGGTTGCGTAGGGATACAGGGAAGGCAGTGCATAGAAATGGGGTGTGGTGTTTGAAGGTAAAAAATTAACAAAGAGATCGAATTGCTGTGCATTGCGATCGGAGCGGAAGCTCATGTTGTCAATGCGCTTGCCTGAAAGCAAGAGGCCAAAGCCTTTTTTCGCAAAAGTCAAAGTGCTTACAAGGGCTTGGCCAGGTCGGTATATGTAGCCATTGTCGTAGCTAGGGTCATTGATTTTGTAAGCGTACTCTGATGACCAGTTCCATAAACCCTTACTTACATCGCCTCGAATGGCCCAAGCGCCCACATTGTTTGGTAAATTCAAAACAGGGTCATAGCCGCGCTGAAACTTACTCACAAAGGAAGCGCCAATGCTGGCATAGATGTTTTTGTCTGACAGTTTTGGAAATGGTTGTGTTAAGTCCCAACCCAGGTCCACCCCGCGTAAGACACCCTCACCCTTGGTAAAGTACAAGCGTTGACGTCCCATAATGGCTTTGATTTGAAGGCCGTTCCCAAGATCGCCAATGAGACGAACTCCATCCATGGCATTGTCCAAGCCAAGGCCTCGTTCTTCGTAGGAACGAAAAATCAAGCCTGAGCCAAATTGCTCATAGTAATTGCCGACTGTGAAATTCCAATCTCCTTGCTGCCATTGCGCATACCTGTAGGCAATGCCTTCGCCACGATAGCCAGCAGGAAAACCGAGCATGACGTTTTGGTAGTTCTCATAGCGAAGGCCTGCCGTGAAATCTCCAGACTTATAGGTTATCAGGGCATGGCCTTGGCTCAGGAATTCTTCGTCGGGATAGAACTCACCCGTTGGGTCGAGCACTTCATCCTCAAGGTACCATTGCGCATCACTTTGGAATAGTACATTCACCTTGCCCTGCCCGTGAAGGGTTGGCATCAAAAAGTAGGCGATTAAGGCCAGCTGAACTGCCTTCATGGTTGAGCAGACTGACTAGGTATGCTCTTCCTGTTCGGTTCCGATTTTTCACTGAGGGCTAAGGCCTCGATTTGTTCAACCAACACCTCTTCCTCTCCAGGGACATAACGATTGGATTGCCAGACGATTTTACCGTTAGAATTCAAAAGGAAGGTATGAGGCACGTTGTTGACACCCATGGCCCGTCGCAAGTCACTATTGGGATCAATGTAGATGTCATAGTTCCAGCCTCGAGATGCCACAAAAGGTGCGACACGCGAACTGGTCCTTGTATTGTCAATAGAAATAGCTACCATTCGCAAGTTTGCATCAGCGACCAAATCTTCATGGTAGTCGGCCATGGCGTCAAGTTCGCTGATACAGGGCTTGCACCATGTTGCCCAAAATGAGACGACCATAGGGCCGTCGTGCGTCAATTCGGATGCGTTAATGCTTTGATTTTTCAATGTCTGAATTATGACATTGGGCAGCCCTTGGCTGACAACAGATAAGCTGAAAGTGAAAAAACAAAGAGAAAGGAATTGTTTCATTGGTTGAGTAAAAAACCTTTAATGCTCAGATGTATTTCTGGATTTCAAGATAACACTTAATGACTCAGTGTGCGACTGACAATCGTACGCTGCGAATGGCTCCATCGATGTTCACTTGCGCTGTATACATGCCATTGGCAAGGTCTCCAACATTCAAGTCAATCCCATGAGTTCCAGCAGCAAGTAGGGTGGCATCTATAGCAATGACCAGCTGGCCAGCATTGCTGTAAACATTCACGCCAACCATGGCTTCTTTGCTTAAGTCAATTTCAACTTTCGCCATATCAGAAGCGGGGTTGGGGTAGGTATTGAGGCCAGCCAATGTAGGCTCGTCCAATCCAAGTGCGCCGTTAGCGATCCATATGTTGTCCAGATATAAACTGTTGCCATTGAAGACAGAGGTGCCCTTGAATTTGATGACTAAGTCAGAGGTGTTTGCATACGAAGACAAGTCAAGGGTGGTTGTCACCCACTCAGATGCTGTTGGGAAGAGACGAGTCGTTTTCGGCGTGGTGGTTGCTAAATCCCCACCACCTTTGTTGAAGAGGCTAGTCCAAGTACTGCCACAATCGGTAGAGGCTAGCACCTCAAAGCGTTCATTTTGTGACGTTGCTGAGGTGTTGTACTGAGCATAAGCGTGTGTGAACATCAACTTAGGCGTTGTCAGGCTAGTCAAGTCAATTTTTTGCATGGTTAAGCTGCCCACATCGGCATGTCCCCAGCTGTAGAAGTCAAAAATAATGGACTTGGTAGATTGTCCAAATCCACCGATTTCATAATTCAAACCGTTAACATTTGCCTTGCTCACAACGACTAACAATGGTTCGCTTGGTGCGGTGTATTCAAAAATCAATTCTGAAGGCAAAGTGAACCCAGGCGTGGTTTCCATGTCCATGTTCTTTGGTGCAGTTTGAGGTGTGGCATCAAGCAGATTGACTGTCACAGGTGAGCTGTTGTTGTTTGTTCCGTTGTAATCAGCAGTGCCATTGGGGTTGCTGACAGAGGCCACAACGACTGTGCTGCCAGATAAGGTGGTTTGCGGAAAGGTGACAGTGGCAGTTTGATTTGCTGCAAGGTTGCCTGTCCATGCTTGATTCACAGGGGTTCCACCATTCAATGTGTAGGATAAGGTGGCTGACGTGATGGCAATGGTGCTAGCATTTTTAAAAGTGACAGAAGGGGTCAAGTTAGGATCGCAAAGGCCGGTCGTAGAAGCTGAAACAGACACAATGCCCGCATCAGCGAGTCCGGTGACGGCTTGTGGTGCGCTGTAAGCTGCATTGATGACATCCTTGTTGCTGTTGTCTTGTACAAAAGCAACAATAGCAATCTCACCTAGGTTGGCGATGTAGGTTGGCAGGGCCACATTAAAAACAAAAGTCTGTGAGGCGCCAATAGCCCAGCTATCTGCCAGGGATGTGCCGGCTGAGCTGGGAAGCATTTTGCGCATCACATTATAGAAATCTTTCTCGCCATTGCTTCCTGGGGCAGTAGGGTAGTTGATTTCACGTTCAATGATGACAGTGTGTAATTTCAAAGAGCCAGAAGATGATGAGCTGAATGCGGAAGATGTGCTGTTTGATATGTTCACCGCAATCTGAATGGAGTCGTAGGTGCTGTTCAGTGTATGTGTTGCTAAAAGAGCCAGTCCAGGAGCAACGGCGTAACGCGTATTGATGGCAGCTGCTGTGGCATTTGCTGGAGCGCCTGAATAGCTGCCTCCGTTGGTGGCAGAGCCATCCATTGCAGACCATGGCACGCCGCTAACAGAGTAATAGGTGACACGGGCTTGTGCGTCGACTGGGTTGGCTGCATTCATGGGGTCTACACCTGGCCAGCTGGTCTGGTACTTGATGGAAATTGCCTTGGCGCTATTGGCAGCTAACAGAGCGTTGAAGGCAGGATTTTGTGAGGCACATGGGCCACAAGATGCTTGGGTGAATTCCTCAAAAAGGACCAGTCGAGTAGGCTGTGCAGTGATAGCGGCGTAGCCAATCATGGCAACTAATGCAAGGGTAATTTTTTTCATCGGGCAGGTAATGGAATTATTTATCCGACAAATGTACGCGATAGGCTAGAAATATGGCTAAATATTAGCCATGAATTGAAGTGCGGCAAAACTAAATAATTAATTCTCGTTTATTGTTTCATTCTGGCATTTTTATTTTTGTCGGCGTATCTTTGGAGCTCAAACCAATGCACACTTGAAATGAAGCCTTTTTTTTCCTTGCTTAGCTTATGTTTGTCCTTTGTCATGTATGGTCAGTCCTTGACATTGAATCATGTTGATACCCTTGTGGTTATCAATCCAAACTCTATGTCAGTGGGCGAGGGTCATATTGAGTTGCTTAACGTTGACACCATTGCGAATGATTACTACTTAAAAATTGCCAGGGTTGGCAGTACCGGTTTGGTAGATTCCAATGCCTTCTGCTTTGACCTGTGTTACGGTGCGGGTACAGCCGCGAGCATGGGAACAGTGAATATTGCATCAGGGGCAGTATCCTACGATTTTGCTGGGTATGCATATACCCGCAACAGCAACGTAGGCCTGGATACCATTTGGTACACATTTTTCAACGCTTTGGACCCCAATGACAGCTTGCAAGTGCCTTTGGCCTTTTATTTTGACGCCACAGCTTCACAGAATGAATCAGTGAAGACAAGCGTTAGCATTTACCCCAATCCTGCAAGGGATGTGCTTTTTGTAAACTACCCAGCCATGAGTCTATCCTCACGATTGGTGTTGATTGACATGACGGGTCGTCGGGTTCGAAGCCAGGAACTGCTTCCCAACTCCGTGTCAAGTCGTTTGTCATTGCATGGCTTAAACCAAGGCATGTACTTGCTTGTCCGCCAATCGGAAGGCAAACAAGTAACCTTTGGAAAAGTTGCCATTCAGCCATAAGAAATGCCCGACATGGGCGTTGAATAGATCATGATTCACCACCTCAAAGGGACATTGATCGAAAAAAGTCCGTCCCATGCCATCATGGAATGTGCGGGCATAGGCTACTACCTTCATATCTCATTGACCACCTATGGCCAGATAGCTGATGGCGACATTCGCCTGTTTACCCATCCGGTTTACCGTGAAGACGCGCAGCTTCTGTATGGTTTTGCCACGACGGGTGAGCGCGATGTATTCCTCTT
>Ga0008648_10001171_pt1 | contig 9607 bp, 8 predicted proteins | sample SaaInlV_100m_DNA_4_FD_59171 | JGI IMG/M metagenome (GOLD analysis project Ga0008648, IMG submission 59171) | Marine microbial communities from expanding oxygen minimum zones in the Saanich Inlet - SI037_S2LV_100m_DNA | ecosystem: Environmental > Aquatic > Marine > Intertidal zone ...
AAGGACCTGAAAATTTACTAAGTTTATAATGCCTAATAAAGAAGGTCGAATCACAATTACTCCCTATGGAAAAAGCGTAATTGATTTCCTTCATGTCATTTATAAAAATACGCTTTACTATTTATATCTTACCCTCATAATCCCTTATCTGATGAATTATCTCATGCCCTACTACTAAGACAAAGCCGATGATTAATTCCGTTCTAAATTCACTAAAATGCCTACCTATGTCGGGTCTTTTAATTCTCTTAAACAATCTGTATTTAATTTCTTTAGTATCTTTGTAACGACCCACCGGAAGGAGGGAATATCCTAATTTCCTATATAATCTTTGAGCAGATTTATTACTAAATCTAACATGGCCGAAGATATATTCAAATTGATTCATTTCTTTGACTCTTTCTTCCATAAGACGGATTAATTCCTGAGCAACCCCCTTACCCCTCATATTGGGAGAAACTACAATACCGACAAAATTCATCGTATTATATAGTCCCTTAGAATTACGCAATATGGGAGAGTATTCAGGCCGTGTGAGAATATAACCCACTATCTTACCCTCATCATCCTTAGCAACCAAAATAATTGATTTTGGCTTATTAATAATTTTTCTAAAATAATCGCCCTCTCTTTGCTTAACCATATTCTCATTATGTAAATCCCCAATCTCAGATGCATTAGCATAAGTCACCTTATCATATATTTTATAACCATCTCCTTCAAAAACAGGCTTAGTTACCATTGTCGTGTATGTGGTGCGAGGAGAGGTATTTTTAATTAATCGGGAAAAATCAGCCGCCTTCTCTATCTCATCAAAAATCTTCAGTTTCTTCTTCCCCTTAAACCTCATTAGAACCAATATCTTAGTTTCCCCATCATTATAAGTTCCATTCTCAATCATTTTTACAATAAGATTTTCCTTTTCCGACTCAGTTTCCATATCATCATAAACTTTATAAAGCACATTACTCTCTCTTATGTTCTCATAGAATATGATTCTCTTTTTGGAACTTTCTTTTATTTCCAACATGGAGGAAAGAATGGATTCATCTATCTTTTCCATGAACCTATTTAAAGCCTCATCCTTATAGAATTTAGGTGCAACTGCGCCTATTTGATAGAGGTTATATATTTGATAACCCTTTTCTGAAGCCATTAGTTTATAGATGACGATAGATTGAGTTACAATTCCCTTCTCCCCATCTTCATTATTTATCGCCTTAGCGAATGCATAGACCTTCCATAATTTCCCATCATCCTTTAGAATCTCTCGAATTTTGAAATCACTCGTCTTAAAGGAGTAAATATTCCCAGTAAGTTTCTTAATGAGTTCAATCCAATTATTCAAGGCCTCGTCATCTTTGTATATATCCCCATCAAAATCAACCTCACCAGTATTGATAAAATTGACATTCAGCATGATTTAACATAACCGTTTTGATATTTAATGATTTCTAATTATAGCGATTATTAAAATCTTCATCCCCTAAGAAAGCCTTAATAGCACAATATGGGCAGTTAGCACCAGTTCCCATACTATCACTATTATAGGTTTGATTACATTCACTACAAGTGTGTGAGGTAGCCATAATCAAGATATAATCCTTTTACTACTTAATTATTTCCCAATAGCAGAATATCGTTCTCGACCATTATCTTTACTATTGACTCGAATGAGGTCTTAGGCTTCCAACCCAATTGCTCTTGAGCCTTCGATGCATCCCCTTTTAGATAGGGAACTTCGGCAGGGCGCATATAACGCTCGTCTTGCTCAATATAATCCCGCCACTCCAATCCTACGACCTTGAATGCACAATCTAATAACTCTTCTAAACTATGTGCGTGATTGGTCGCTAAAACATAATCATCAGGATTATCTTGTTGAAGCATCAACCACATACCTTCGACATAATCAGGAGCATACCCCCAATCTCTCCAAACCTCTAAATTACCTAATGAAATTTTATCTTGCAATCCTAAGTGAATTCGTGCTACTCCATCAGTAATCTTTCGAGTGACAAATTCGATTCCTCTTCTTTCCGACTCATGATTAAAAAGAATACCATTACAAGCAAACATTCCATAAGACTCCCTATAATTCCTTACCATCCAATAAGCATACAACTTAGCGATACCGTAAGGAGAGCGTGGGTAAAAAGGAGTATTCTCGTTAGCAGGGTTCTCAACCATCTTGCCAAACATCTCACTTGTTGATGCTTGGTAAAACTTAACCCTTTTTCCCCTATTATCTTGATATTGTTTAGTAGCGTTGAGAATCCTAAGAACCCCTACTCCATTAGTATCTGAAGTTTCAAGAGGAATCTTCCAAGACGAACCTACAAAAGACTGTGCGGCCAAATTATAAATTTCATCAGGCTCACATTCAAAAAGAATTGTTCTCAAAGATTCCGAATCACTCATATCACCTATCACGAAATGGAAGTCGGGGTTGTCTTCCAAATGTTTTGTATTAGTTCTATTTTTTACAGAAGACCTTCTTTCCATACCATATACTATATATCCTTTAGATAAGAGGAGGTCGGCCAAATGGCTTCCATCCATCCCATTTACACCCGTTATCAAAGCAATCTTTTTAGACTCCATAATTCATTTGGAACATATAACCTATTTAAATCTTGTCGGAAGTTTCTATCCAATTATAGATATTTTGATTAATCAATTGCCTAAACCATTCTCGTTGAGATTCATACCTATTATCGGCATAAGTGCGGATGTGTCTAAGATTGTCCCACAATCTTGCAACATAGAGAGGATTAGCATCTAAGAAATCAATTCTTTTCATCCATGATTGTGTAATTTTTAAGAAATTTAAATTATGTATTTCAGTTTTATCCAATATCAAATTATTAGGGTTGAAAGTTATATCCTCATCATATACAAATTCGGCGAATGGTCCTGCGGCGTGTCTTAGAAAACTTGTGTCTGAACAAATCGGAATAGTCCCTTCAATACCTGCCTCAATAGGAAGCCAACCAATACTATCTAATATAGAAGGATAGAGTAAAAATTTACCTTGTCTTAAAAAATCATTGGTGAAGTCGTCACCCTTTTTTATTATATCTATATTATCTATTTTTTCCATTTGCTCTATCCAAAACCCATAATCCTGATAAGATTTAGGAATTAAATCATCCGATTTCCACACTAAGAATTTTTTATTCGGGTAGTTTAAAGCAAGATTAACTATAATAGGAGAGCCTTTCGAGATAGTTGGATAATAATAAATATAATCATAAGGCCGTAAATCCCACTTCAGCATATTCCCTCCAAAAGACTTTACTGAATTGAAAGGTTTTGGTTTGGGATATAGAAACAATCTTGTTTTATTTTCTTGAATAGATTCATAAAAGGTAATGGAATTTTGATTCCTAATATATTCATAAGGAGAACTATGGAGGAATAAATCACAGTTAGTGTCTTTTTCAATTGAACCATATAATTCGTGGGATAATTTAATAGATACAATGCTCCTCATATAATCAGGATTGTGTTCAGGATTTAAATTATTCATGATTAATGGAGTAAGTTGCTCATCAGCCCACTCATCAACCGCCAAGAAAACACTAAATGGAAACTTATCGGCTAACAGATTTTTAATATCACCCCATTGGGATGAATCTTCCAAATCAATATCGAATCGGTTTTTCAAAACGGGGATGAATACATCAGTATCAATATTCTCATTTCTGATTTTATTTAAATATATTATCAAATTTCTATTATATTCAACCTTAGCCGATAACCTAACCGTTTCAAATGGAATGTTATCATCATAACCCTCTATTTCAGGAAAGGCCGTGATTAAGATGGGATTAAACTTATATTCTTCCCTTAAATCTTGAAGCCAGTTTATTAGAGTTCTTTCTCCATCCCCCCAAATAGGGAAAAAAAGGGAGTTAGAGCCTATTAAAAACCATGTTGGTAATCCAGTTTCATCATACATTATATTTGGAGTTTTCATTTTAGTAATCCTCTCACACTAATATATATTGTTAAACCTATTTAAAACTATTTTAGCGATTTATTTCTTCTAATTCCTGAATAAACCTATTCAACGAGAATAAATATCTCTCTTTAACAAAATTTTCGACAAATTTTAGATTCAAATATATGTCTTCCACATATTCTATATTATCATACAAAAAGTCTATCCTCTCAACCCAGTCTTTCACTACTAAATCAAAGTTTAATGCATCATAGTTATTCCAATAAATCATCTTTTGCAAAGCGTTATATCCCAATTCCTCACTAAAAACAAATTCGGCAAAGGGAGATGAAGAATATCTTAATATACTTACATCCGAACACAAAGGGATAGTTCCTTGCATAGCCGCTTCTAAAGGCATCATTCCTCCCCCATCAATGACGGAAGGCGATAAAAGATATTTGCCCTGACGATAAAACTCATGTTCCATAGATTTTACATGATTAATTATCGTAACATTATCTAAACCTTTTAATTGTAATATTTCCTCATTATCCCATGCACCCCATTGCCCCATTTTAATAAGAAAACTTTTTTCTTTATAATGTTGTGCTAATTTTAGAACGGTAATTGAACCTTTGTTAAGTTGAGGATTATTAAAAATAAAATCATAAGGTCTATTCTTCCACTCTTCAAAGTCAAATTTTTCTATTGGTATAAATTGGTCTGTTTGTTTCGGATAGATAAAAAACCGTCTAATTTGAGCCTCTTCATGATGAGGATTATGAATATACTTATAGGGTGCGCCGTGTAAAACGAAATCTGTTTCATAATCTCCCTCCCCCCCATGTAAATCCCATAGTAAAGAAATGGTTTTTATAGACGGGTATTCTTCCTTTAATACGGAAGCAAAACTTCTAAAATTAGGTAACATTTCTTGTTGAAATGCAAGACTCCCCCATATTCCATAACCGAGATAATAATCGAAGGGGGGCAAGACTTTCAAAATAGAGAGAGCCTTTTGAGAAAACTCATTAGCATGATGATAATGTGCTTGAAGTTCTTCTTCCAAATACTGATTCATTCCATCTTCTTCTATTTTTTCACTATATGGTTTTTTTTGTGTTAATCTAATGATTTCAAAAGGAAATTCCATATCGAATCCTTCGACTTCGGGAACAGTAGTCATCACACAAATTTCGATACCTCTTTCTTGAAAATCCATGAGCCAATCAATCAAAGCCTTTTCTCCACCCCCATATAACGGATAAAAAAGGTTTGTTCCCACTAATAATCTCATGTTTAGTAAGTATGGGGGCTACATATATAAAACTTTTTAAAAACTCGCAATGTCTATAAGAAATCGAAAGAGTTGATTTTTATATCTTTTTTCCACTACTTCCTCCACATATTCCATATTATCATAGATGCTTTTTGTATAGTTCAAATTATTTTCTAATCTATTGATGACTTCAATCCAATCCCTTGTGGCTTGCATCCAATCAATCCTCTCTATCCCCCCCGACCAGCCATCGGTGATAGAAATTGGATTGCAAGTATAGGCATCACTATAAACAAAAACTGAAAATGGGGATGAAGAAAATCTTAAAATTTCCGTATCAGCACAGATGGGAATAGTTCCTTGCATAGCCGCCTCTAAGGGCATTAAACCAAAACCTTCTGAAACCGAAGGATATAATAAATATCTGCCCTGTCGAAAAAATCCATTTTCCATATCTTCCACCGTGTCTATAATATCTATATTAGGAATATCTCTCATAATATCTCTCCATTTTTCATACCACTCATAAACACCTTCAATAGCCCATGTTCCCTCCTTTACTAAAAATCTCTTATCAGGCAAGTTTAAAGCAAGATTAATAACTAATGGAGAACCTTTGTAAATTGAAGGATTATTAAAAACAAAATCATAGGGTCTTTTCTTCCATTCTTCAAAATCTAATCTATAAATCGAAGTGTAGGAATTCTGCTTAGGAATCAAATAAGTTCTATTTTTCTCAAGAGGCTTGGTATTTGGGTGTTTTATTAATTCATAAGGCGCACCATGTAGGCATATATCACAATCACTTTCCTTTTCCCATAGAGTGTGTAAATCCCAAATCAGATTTATAGTTTTTATGTTAGGATAGGTTTCTTTCATATACAAGGCAAGAGATTTCCCTTCCCCCTTCCACCCTGCTCCTTCTCCACAACCAATATAAATATCATAAGGCGCTTTTTTAGTAATAATCTTCATAGTGTGGTTTATTAACTCCACCCCCACATCTGAAAATTGATTGCCTTCTCTTAAATGTATAAATTCAAAAGGAAATTCCTCCTCAAAAGGAATAATATCTTTATTTATATTTAATATACAAATTTCATGCTTTAAAGAATGTAAGTCCATCAACCAATCCATAAGTGCCTTTGCCCCACCACCGAATAATGGTTTAGTCATATTCAATAATCCGACCAATATTCGCATAATAGAATATAATTGATAAAACTACTTAAAACTATTGAGAAATGATGTTAATGCAGATTCATATCTTTCATCCACATTATTTCTTACTAATCTCAATGAATTATACATATCTTTAATTTCTCCTTCATTATCATCTAAATATCTAATTTTCTCAACCCAATCATCAGAAATTTTCTCCCAGTCAAATTTATGCAATTCTTCTCTATTATTAATAATATTAAAGGGATTGTTGGTAACATATGGAGAATAAACAAAAATACTATGGGGGGCAGATGAATATCGAAGAATGTCTATATCTGAACAAATCGGAATAGTTCCTTGCATAGCCGCTTCCATTGGCATAAGGCCAAAACCTTCTAATACTGAAGGGTAAAGTAAATATCTGCCATTTCTAAAAAAGTCATTTTCCATAGATTCAACCCAATCAACTATATCCACATTTTCCAACTCTTTAAATCTATCATAATAAATTTTATCTTCGCCCCAATTGCCCCGTTTTACAAGAAATTTCTTTTCAGGGAGTTTTTCACTAAGATTATACAAAGTTTCTGCTCCTTTAGTAGTTACAAGATTATTAAATACGAAATCATAAGGTCTTTTTTTCCATTCTGAATAATCATAATCAGAAATAGGTTCAAATGTATTTTGTTTCGGGATAAGAACCTTTTTCTCACCTTGAGTTTCATTAAGATGGATATTTTTGGTTAAATCATAAGGGGAGCAACTTAGAAACATATCTGAATCCCATTCCAACCCCCCTGTATTATACTCCCATATAAGAGAAAGGGTGATTATATGAGGGAATTTTTCCTTTAAAACACTACAAAAACTTAATCCCTCTTGTTTCATACAACTTCCCCATTTCCCATACCCAATGTAAATATCAAACTCTCTATCTTTAATCTTTTCTAACCCCAATAGCATTGAATAATGTCTTTTATCCAAAGCGGTATTAGAAAGGGATAGAGCATACTGAGAATTCATATGGAGTGTTTGTTTTCTGTAATCTCCAATCACCTCATTATAGGGGTGAGCAGGATTCAATCTAATAACCTCAAAGGGAAATTCCTTTTCATAACCTATTATATTCGGCATCGTAGTGATGACAGTTACATCATGTCCCATTTTAACAAAGTCACTCAACCAATCAATAACACACTTCTCCCCACCACCATATAGAGGATAAAAAAGGTTAGTTCCCAATAATATTTTCACAGTCAGCCCCCCTAAGAATACGAACAAATTCATCATACATCTTATCAAATCGTAGTTGGTGATGAGAAAGAACCTCTTCTTGTGATTCTTTGATGAATTTATAATGTTCTTTAGAAGATGTTTTTAAAATATTCTTAATTTCTTCATCCCACCTTTGATTCACCAAAAGATAATTTGCCATATAATAATCAAAATTATAAAGTATAGGATTATTTTTTAACTCATTATCAATATAGTATGCAAAATTAGCATTAACCCACCTATTTGATTGGGTATCATTTATAATAGGTATAGAGCCATTACAAATTGCTTCTGCTGAAACCATGCCATAACCCTCGTTTAAAGAAGGATATAAAATGAATTTACATTTTCGATAAAAATCCCTATCTATATCTTCAACCCATCCAAGAATATCATAATTATTTGCTATCATGGGATATATTACCTCTAAATCATAACAACTACTATAAGATGGTTTTTTTATTAAAAAATTAGAATTAGGATAATCTATCATTAAACTTCGGACAATAGAGTTTCCTTTGTGATAAAGAGGAGAAACAAAACCGAAATCATAAGGTCTTGATTCCCATTCCTTGAGAGAATTTAAAGGATATATTTCCTTTATTATTTCAGGAGGAACATATATTTTTTCATTTTTATTTTTTACACTATTATGATTCATTTCCATACCATTTAAACATAGAATATAATCCACATAATCCCACTTAGAAATTTTTATTTTATCTCCGTGAGGATTTGTAAAATGATACATATCATATTCTAAATAGAAAGTTTTACCTTTAGGAGTAATTTCCTTTATTAGTTTAGGAATATCTCCTCCATCAGATTCCAAATTAAGTATATTTGCTCCAAATTGACCTACTCCTATGTAAATATCAAATTTATCGGAATTATTGATAAATTCTTTTATACTATTTTCAATCTGTTTTATATTAGATAAATTTGGATTCTTCCTCCCAAAATAATTAGATGCATAGGAAATTTCCGACCCCCATATAAAATCACAAACGGATAATCCATTCAATTCTTCAGATGAAACCTTTCCTTCTATAATCCTATGCACAGGGTAATTAAAATCTTTCTCATAACCTTCGATTTCAGGAATTACTGTAATTACTTCTATTTCAAATCCATCTGATATAAGTCTTTGTAAAAGTTGTTCTAAGTGCTTTTCTCCTCCACCTTGTAAGGGATAAAAATTTTCAGAATTGATTAATATTCTTTTCCCCACATTAAAACCCCTGCTCTTTAAATAGTGATAAATTGTTTTTCAATCTGTCTGCATTTTGATAATCTTCATTATGAAGATATTCATCATATAATTTCAACATCATCTTTTTTGATTCCTCTATTCTTCCTACCTTACCCATAGCAATAGCCGCCCAATCATGAAGTATAGTTATTTTATCAACAAAAAACAATCCCTCAGTATTCCAACTTAAATTATCTTCCATTACTTTATCATAATAATGTAGTCCTCTATTGATGTTTTCCATATTATCATCTTCAATAGCCTTGTGTAAAATATCGGCTAACGCTTCACTTCTTGTGGGTATTACATCCATCGCATGAAAATAATCTTCAATATCATTACTTTGCCGACCTGCATAATAATAAGAAAGATAAACTTCCTCCGGCCACCCCCCCATTCTTGCTCTCAAGCGATAAAAAATAATTGATTCCTTCTCCATTCCAGCATCTCTATATGATTGAGCCAAATAAAAGGTATATCTTTGAATCAAGAAAGGGTCGGTTTCCTTTACCATCTCATTAAGAAAAACATCCGCATCTCTCTTGAACATAGCAGAATCCTTTGGCCTTGCGCCCCCATCCCCCTGATGAGTTATCATTAAATCATTCCTACAAATGGTTATGGGTTTAATTTCATCTTGACATTCAATATATTCATGCAAAACTCCTTTCCAAACCCAATTATATTT
>Ga0008648_10001366_pt1 | contig 8858 bp, 9 predicted proteins | sample SaaInlV_100m_DNA_4_FD_59171 | JGI IMG/M metagenome (GOLD analysis project Ga0008648, IMG submission 59171) | Marine microbial communities from expanding oxygen minimum zones in the Saanich Inlet - SI037_S2LV_100m_DNA | ecosystem: Environmental > Aquatic > Marine > Intertidal zone ...
GAACTATCCCAAAGCGTTCGCTTTGTGACAGGGCATCCAAAAAATGGACAGGTCGACCTTGCCTGGAAGGAACTTTCCCATGCGAATGAGACAGTTGTTTTTTATATGGGCCTTGGGGGGCTTGCGAGTATTTGCCAGCAACTCGTTGCACATGGCAGGAATGCTGGAACCCCGGTCGCAATTATCTCGAAGGGAACGACACCGGAACAGCAGGTGTTAAAGGGGACGCTGGAAACCATTACAGGCCTTGCCGCTCGAACCCAGGTGCAGACGCCCACGCTGATAATAGTGGGGGAAGTTGTGGACTTTAATCGCAGTTAGGTGGTTTGGGTAAGCCAGCAATTTTTGCAATGTGCTTTGCTGGTTTACCGGTAAACAGTTTCATTAGATGGATGCTGTTACCTTTGCTGTCCCCATAGGCTTCCCTGACTTTAGTGACAAGAACCCGATTAGCGGGAAACAAGCGATAATTCTGGTAGTAATCGCGCACCAGGTGAATGACTTCCCAATGATCGTCTGTGAGAGTAATTCCATCCAGTTCTGCCAAGCGCTCGGCGATTGCTGGATTCCAGTCACCTGTGTTCCTGAGGAACCCTTCCTTGTCGGTTTCCGGGTTGCTGGTCACGGCTAAAACCACGAGCAGACTTTATCTGCCTCTGCGCACAGGCGCACAAAATCACTGTAATCGATCGACTCGGTTTGTGCCGCCAGGAGACCACCCAACCCCCTTGCGTCAACATCAAAACGGATGGCAAACACCAAAAAGGGCAGGGGCTGCAGCCCCAGGTAGACACCATCTTCCAGTAAAACGACTTTGTCATCTTCTGCGATCAAGTTATTACATAACCCAAGCGCCGATACCTTATTGATTGTGTGCACGATCATTAGAAGTTCAGCACTTTGTCATGGTTACGAATAAACGCCTGCATGGCAGCGGCGTTCAGAGACTCAACTTCGATCAAAAAATCATCCTTGTTCAGTCCACGGGCGAGCAGGTCGGGTTTGGAGCAGACGATGCGAGTAACGCCATAGTCCTTTAATGCGCCAAAGCTCAATGAGAAATTTTTTGTACCCAAATCGTCAGTCGACTGACCGGCGACCAATTGCATCAGACCATCGCCGACGAACAGAACACTGCATGTGGTGAAGGCGGAACCCATCAACAGGGCATCCAGACCTTCCTGGGCATTGATGCTGCCGTGTGGTGGGCGGGAAAACACAAACAGAATCGACCTCATTTCACACTCCGAATGTGACGACGCGATCGGCGTTGATCGATGCGTCGATGAGTTGGCCGAGTCCGGATATAGTAAATCCAGGTGCTAGGTTACTGGCTGATTTTTCATATCTGTCTGCTTCGGTTTCATCCAGGATGCCTCGGCGTAAACACGAAGCGATACAGGCAATCAGTTCAATATTGTTCCCGGTGCCGAATTCCTGCCACTGTTCGCTGACCGGGGCTTCATCCTGGGGTGGTGCAATTAGGCTGTTCGCGGTATGAACGCCATCGTGATAGAAGAACACCCTGTTGATACTGTGACCGGAAGCCAGCACAGCCTTGGCGAATTTCAAGGCAGACAGGCACGCCTCACTGGAATAGGGGGCACCGTGTACCACGATGGCGAAATTCATCGGTCAGCAGACACAAAAAAGCCCCGGCATGAGACGCATGGCAGGGCTTGTTTAAGGTTGAATATTTTAATCGCTGCTAAATCCTACAAGATGTAAAAGCGCAGTGAAAAGATTGAAGATACTCAGGTAGAGCGAAACAGTCGCCATGACGTAATTGGTTTCGCCGCCGTTGATGATACGGCTTGTGTCAAACAGAATGAAACCTGACATGAGAATGACAATCGCCGCTGAAATGGCAAGGTGCAGCCCTGATATTTCCCAACCCATCATGCTGCCCACGAACAACAAAACGATGCTGCCAATCACGACCCACATCCCAGTCATCAGGAAGCCTGACATATATGAGAAATCTTTCTTCGTTGTCAGAACGTAGCCTGAGAGGGAAAAGAAAATCATTCCGGTTAGTGCGAGCGCTGTGACGACTACCTGAGTTCCGCCAGCGGTCTGCATATGAAAGTTCAGGATTGGCCCGAGTGAGAACCCGAGAATACCGGTGAAAGCAAAAACAAGTGCGATACCCCATACGCTGTTGCGCATCTTATTGATCGCAAACAGCAGTCCGAAGGCAACAATGAGGGGAATCCATCCCATGTAGGGCGCATTAATCGCCATCGCGACACCGGCCATCATTGCGCTGAAAACCAGCGTCATGGATAGCAGCATATAGGTACTGCGGAGCACCTTGTTTGTAGAACTGGCCGCAGTTTGTTGTCCGGTTACAAATTGTGCATCTGCCATTAAAAACTCCTTGTTGAAAACTTGAATGGGGAAATTTTACGTTACTCCTGACCAAAAGCAAGGTGAACAGGCTTGTATAGCTTATTCCATATCCCTGTAAAAGAAGCGGTTATCCAGTGGATACCTATCGTTTTGAACGAGAATGATTCAAAAGGTTCAGACTGACCGGCGATGGTCATTAGACTGGGGGTTCAGACCGACCGACGATGGTCATTAGACTAGCTGATCTAATCGTGTCCATTCTAATGGAATGTTGTCCTCGACGAGTCGTGTAATACTGATGCAGTGCACGCCATGCTCTTTACCGACGGCTTGCGCGAACTCGGAGGTGTCGTTAGTTCTGACAAAAATCAGTGCGTTATTATACTTCTGCTTTATCCATAGCGCGGTGCGCAGGTTATTGGCAGAATCGCCCGTACCCATAATCACCACGGGTTCGCCTCGACTTAAATCGATGTCGCCGGTCAGTTTTCGCCAAACGTCAGGATGGGTTGTATCGCCTTGATATATCTTGCGTTCGTAAAAGGCGCCGGATTTTTGTTGTTCATCAACGATTTGCACGCGGCGATGCGCCTGTTTATCGACAATCGCCACTAAATCTATTTCATCTCCGGCGTTAATCTGCAGTTCTTCCAGGATGGTTTGGCCGAATAGACCGAAACCAGCGATGACCACGGTATCTTGATAGTTCGTTTTCTTGAAGTGATCAATCAGCGCAGAGTTCACCAGACCTTTGGCTGCCAGATTATAGGAGTTAAACAGGGTCACTTGATTAGCAATTTGCGTGCTCTGCATTGCTCGTAAAAACCTCAGGCTACCGCCATGTAACACGATTTGTGACGTCAACTTCGGGTAAAGCCGCAGGACCTTGCTTGCAGCCTCGAAGGCGACAAAATCATCGTCACCCAGAAGCATGACTCTTCGTGCCCGATGTAAGCGTAGTTTCTGGAGCATGAAATCATGGGTCACGTCACCGTTGATCACAGTCACGTCGAAGGTCGCTGTCAGTTCATGTTCACGAGCGAGATCTATTGCGTGATCAATTACAATCACTGGAATGTGATTGTGCTGCTGACGCAACATTCTCAGGTAGCTGGTGGTTAAATTCCCTGAGCCGACAACCACTATATGATTTTTTATTCGTCGCAGTTGCCAGCGCTCCTTGGAGATGACAATAAGCAGTGCTTCCATCACTGCCGACGCCGCTAGCAGGGGGGATCCGAAATACGCAATCCATAGCAACACCCGGCCCAGTAGTGGGCCACCCGTTGGCAACCCGATATCAAGACCGCCGACCACGAAGAGACCAAGACTGTAGTACGCCTTGGCGAGCAGTGACCCTTCTACAACATCGGGTCGTTCTGTCAGGCCTACGCCGCTGGATAACCCCAACATAGCGCATGTAAACAACGTTAGAGCCAATAGCCATCGCCAGCTAATATTTTTGAGTATTGTGGTGATCTGAAACATTGGTGATATTAGGACGCGCTTGGGAAACGCAAATTCTACGCATCCGTTCGACGATCAGGAACCTTTCATTTACCTTTATGACATACGGCCCCGGATGCTTACTAAACAAACCCTCAAATAAAATATAACTGCACAACCGACCATTGACTTTGGCAGTATTAAATACCCGTTACAGCTATCTCGTAACCATCTAGATCGACCAGGGCAAACTGCCGGGTGCCATAATCTTCCTTTCTTATTACACCAGGATGTAAACCATCTTGTTCGAGCGCTGCCCAGAGACTATCCAGGTCATCAACATCGAAATAGAGAACTACATCACCATGGCCCTGACGATTAATCCTTCTCGCTGGAGAGTTTTCCCCATGTTCATTCAGCATCAGCTCAATGCTGCCTATGGCAAGCTTAGCCCAAGCAATTCGACCCTCATAGCGCCATGAATCAACCAAGCCAAAACCCAGGGCCTGGGCATAAAAATCAATACTTGTCGCCACATCTTCTACATTGAGCAATACAGTTAACCGCTGGGTGACCATGCTGGCTCCGGTAAACAAACAATGGCTTAATGATTATAGGTCAAATTAGAGATGCTTTTCTGGAAACAGCCAAGCGCAAGTCTGCCGAGAAGCTAGTTTTGAATACCATTTCGCGGGGAATTCGCCGCTAGCGGCGAAATTTCATGGTTGGACCTTGTTAAGCTGGACCTTGTTAAGAATGGTGCTTTGCAGACTGTACCTGGATCACGCGGCCAAAACCGTCCCCACCAGCGTTGGCAGATGTCAGAGTAGTTGTGTCGAATGCGCGAACAGTCCTTCTGGCGATGAGCGATTTCTGGCCTGTGAGGCCTCATCCAGTCCCAGATGCTTCAATATTTTCTCAATAACGTCCGGATCTTTTTCCCCCACGCGGTCCAAAGGCCAACCGTTAGGTAATTGATGCACCGATGATTCCACTCATGGCATGCAATCAGTTTCCAATTTGAACACTTGCACTCACATAGCATGAGAAGTTGAAAAAAGTCTCATCGTTGACGAAATTCAGGTTCATCAATTGCAGATCCTCGTAGGTTTCGCTGAGTACCAGAGAAGCTACACCCTCCCATGTCTCACCGACGATATGGTTGCGGGGTCGACCTGGTGACGATCACCAGTTCAGATTGGGCGCCCGCCCATTCGAGTTCCTGTGCGCCTCAAGGTGGCGTAGACTTCTGCTGTCAACAATGAGGACGAGCAAATGGGCGAGGACTTTCTCTTTCGGGCGAATGAAATTACCATCACAGCGCAAAACGCACAAATCCACGGCAGCCCTTACGATATGGCGTCCATCCGATCCGCGCGGACCGAGGAGATCCCGGCAAAGCGGGACTGGATGGGACTCGTCCTGGCGCTGGTGGGGCTGCTCGCAATCGTCTTGCATGGCAACCCCGCCAATGCTGTGTGGTGGATAAGAGAGGCGGCCGGAGCACTGCTGATGTTGGGGGGCGCCTACATGACACTGCGTCCGAAGGTGACGATGTACGCCGTTTTCATCAAAACCGACGCGGAAGAAAGGCGCAGTCTGCTGACGGAAGACGCCTCCCTGGCTCGCCAGGTGAAGGAGGCCATCGAAACGGCGCTGACCCAACACAACTGGTTGTCCTCAAAGCTCATCGCGCAAACCAACGACGGGCGGGCGGCCGAGCAGATGGAGGCGATCCTGGGCTCGTCCTTTCAGCAGCCCATCAACTGTTGCCAAACAACCGCCATCGCCTATGCGCTTTCTACGCTGGGCTATGCCACAACCGTGGACGATGTGCTGCTTACCTGCCGCGTGAACATCGATTCGGCGGTGGGCGACGGCATGACCCTGGCGGAAACGCATGACATGGCGCTTCGCTATATCCGCCGGGCGAACCTGCCGATATTCTGCGAGTGCTATCACTTTGACTTCGACAGCGGCGTCACTGCGGAGCACCTTTGGGCCGCGTGCCTCATGGATGGTTCGGCGGGAAGCGACGATGTATGTGTGCTCAATTTTCACACGGGAATCGCCCACAACAAACCCAAGGGTGGGGGACACTTTGCCCTGGTTGTGGGTCCACTGGAAAAGGACCGCGAAATTGTGATGTCCGACGTGCATCCGATTGAGTACGGTGCCCTGTGGCAGCAATCCGTGGAGACGCTTTTTCAGGCCATTCAAGATAAGGATTCCTGCGGTCGGTCAAGGGGTATGCTGCGATTCGGCCTGACCGCCTCGAAAGAGTTGCAGCGGCCGTTTCCCAGCCTGGCAGCATGTATGCGCTCCATCGATTGGGTGAATCCGCCCGAGGGATTCACCACCGATGTGCTCGAAGCCTACATCCCCCGTGGGTGGGATCAACACATGGGCGCTAGGAATATGGAGGGAATTTCGGTTGTCACCAAGGCCCTCGACATGCTCGACCAGACAGCGGAGTGGGATCTGGACGACATCATGCGGTCTCTGCACGAGTCATATACACGCCACCTGAATACCTTCGCCACCCCCGAGATCGTATTTAATGTGCTTTTACGCCTTTCAAACCGCAAAATCATGCCGGCGGTTCCCACCATGGTGCCCATCGGGAAGGGGCTCGACGGCAACGCTCTTCGCAAACTGCTCTTCGACAATGATCTGGAGCACCGCGGCACCACGTTCCTGATCTCTTACGATTATGCCGTGGCGACCACGGGGGAGGAAGAGCGACAGCCCACCAACCTGTCGAACGTCAGCGAGGCCAATGCGTTGGCGCACATCAACAAGTGCTGGTCGTTGGTTGCCGAGGTGAGCCGTCAAGCGGATCCGGCCATCGGCGGACTTGCTATCGCTCCGGCCCACGACGTGATTGGGAATGGCCGCTTGTGGGAGGCCTCCCTGGACAAGATGGCCAAGGCCCTGCTCGCCGTTGGCGCTGGCTTTATTATCAAGCTTCGGTGGATATCCGACGACGAGGAGTTGAACCAAAATCAACGTATTGACAAGCTTCTCGCTGTCTTTGATGCCGACAACGATGGTGTTATTACTCCAGAGGAGATCGTCACCGGATATGCAACTGAGGGCATCGAGCTTACCTTAGAGAAGGCGACCAGCCTGATTGCCGAGGTGGACGCGGACGGAAACAACACCCTCGACCGGTCGGAGGCGCTGTCACTCTTTGCAAAAGTGCTGGGGATGCACTCCGAAGATGCGGCCTCTCAGGATGGTTTTGGGCAGGTTGCGAGCTTTCTCCATTCGTTCGGCTGTCAACCAAATGATCTGGGCTTCGCCACCTGTCACATGGCCATAAAGGCCCACGACGTGCGGGCTTGCGTGCGCTTTTACAACAACGTGCTGGGGTGGCCACTATACAAGACGGTTGATCGTGCCCATGCGGGGACCGAGGAAAATGCATACGGCTCCTCCTGGGCCTCTTTTGGAGCGTTTGCGTCGTTTATTGTATTCCATGAGGAGGTGCTGCCGGCGGGCGCCATTGGCCACGGGGCCTGGTCTAGATACCAGAACTGCCCGAAGGTGCTGCGAGATGCGCCACAACCAGCGCCACCGATCTCTATGTCTGATACCGCCGAGATGAAAATCTTGTTGACCCAGCGCTTTCACGAGATTCCTGGCGTAGACGACGATTTGGCCCACGATGGACCGCTGACCTTCGCTGACATCGCGTTTCCCTTCCATGGTGTGATTCTTGAACCTGGATTTTATGCCAAACAGATGGCCCGAATCGCCGAAAAGGACCCCGATGGCCGGGTGAGGTGGGCACCGCTGGGCGATGTACAGGGGCTGTTTGGGGGCGATTTGATCCGAGAGGCCATCGTGCTTCGGGATCCAGACGGCTACCCTTGCATCTTTTTTGTGTGCACCCTGGAAGGCGAAGCCTACACCAAGCGATTTCCAGCGACCCCCTTTGTCTATGGCCAGTATATGTCCGTGTCCTTTCCCGATGAGCCCGCCCTGGCCGCAGCCCGGGCGAAGGCTGAAGAGGGACTGCGAAACTGTCCTGTCATGAGCGATACAGGAAAATACGTGAAGCTGGGCCAACGCAAGCAGCGCGATGCCTGGCTCGAGGAGTTCTTCCACAACGCTGACCCCCTGGAGATGCACAAAAACTACTACGAGAATGTGATTGGTTGGACCCGTTGCGGCCAGACCGTGGACGCGTCGCGCCGTACCGTGCAGCTGGAATATGAGATGGAGGGGCACTTTCTCGTTTGTCGCTCCTCTGGTGAGGCATACGGCGCCTTGAGCGGGGACGATGGTTCTCACGACATGGGTGGGAACAAGGACTTGGTGCCCGTTCCGCACTATGGCATCAACACTGGGTTTGAGAGTTACTCTCGGATGCGCGACGCGGTGAAGGTATGCATGGAGCACCACAAGATGCCAAGAGATGTAGGCATGGCCCTGTCCCGTTGGGGGCATGCCCCGGCCATTGATCTACTCAACGCGTACAACTCTCTGTTCCCGACGGATCCCGACACCTGCATGTCGCTGCTCTGTAACGACCCCAGCGGCAACGTTGCAGAGATGAAGTGGTATCTGGACTTTGGCGAGATGTTCCACCATCGCGGTGAGGTGGGCCTCCATGGCCTGACCATCGACAACAGTATGGTAGAGGACCACTTTCCAGCCAACGCCCTGGCTAAACTGCGCAAACGCGAAAACGATACGGAGGCGAAATGACCGCGAGCCAAACCAATACAACGCCGCTAGAGAACAACTCGTGTATTTCGCCAACCACGAGGTCGTGAAATGCAATCTTGCCGATGGGAAGTGTGAGATCGATACCGTCCGAGACTACGCAAACGGTCGAACAGAGGCGTTATTGGGCCGCGTGATGCCTGAAAATCTGTACATTGGAGCCAAAATCAACGCCTTTGGTAAGGGCAAAAAACACTGGACGCGCCCAGCCTGCAACGTCAGCACCTTCTTTCCCGCCTGCGGTCCAAAGGCCAACCGTTAGGTAATTGATGCACCGATGATTCCACTGATGGCATGCAATCAGTTTCCAATTTGAACACTTGCAC
>Ga0008648_10001415_pt1 | contig 8713 bp, 9 predicted proteins | sample SaaInlV_100m_DNA_4_FD_59171 | JGI IMG/M metagenome (GOLD analysis project Ga0008648, IMG submission 59171) | Marine microbial communities from expanding oxygen minimum zones in the Saanich Inlet - SI037_S2LV_100m_DNA | ecosystem: Environmental > Aquatic > Marine > Intertidal zone ...
AGACCACAGGTCAGACCGCAAACCCCTCGACCACAGGCCAGACCGCAGGTCAGACCGCAAACCCCGCGACCGGTAGTGCGTCCTTCCTCCCGAAGGGGAGGAACCTCCACCGCCACTCCGACGGTGGTCGCTCCCCGCCCTCGCTCCGCATCCTCGGTGCCACCAGCAAGGAGAGTGGTGCAGCCTGGACGTGGTGGCCGATCCTCCGGAGGAACTTCAGCAACCGCCTCATCCGGCACCTCGACACGCACCGTTTCGCGCACTTCTGTGCGCCCTACCCTGCGGATTCCGAGGGAGCCGATTCCCGCCGCCATGCCGCGATCCAAGCCACTGCCTGCAATGCGTAGCAGCGAGCGAAATAGCTCTCGTCGAGATTTGCTGGGCACCGTCACGCTACGGGATTCACGCCGTAGAATCACCACCGATCGCATGGGCACCAGTACTCTCATCGAGAAGCCCTCAAGCCTGCGCAAGCCGATGGGGGTGACGCGCGACCTGATCCGTCGAATCGGCCAGCCGACTGGCATCCGAAAACCGCTGTCGGCAACGGTCAGTAGGTCTCGACGCGTCTCGTTGAGTCGGGGTAGGAGAGTGACCCTCACCCCGGTGTCGACGATGCCGCTACCTCCGGTGACCCATAGCGGTGGTGGAACGTCGCTTCCAGGCGGCACCACCGTCTACCACTGGCCTCATCATTCCTTGCCGTGGTACTGCTTGCCCACTTCCTCGTACTACTACGGTAGTTACCTCGGATCCTGGACGACACCTGTCTGGCATCACCCATGGGCGATCGGCTGCAGGAGCCCGTGGTACCTGGGATATTCTGACCCCTGGTGCCATAGCTGGGCACTTCCCTGGTACTCCTGTTCCAGTGCTAGTTTCGTCTGGTGGCATCATGGTCGCTGGAGTTCTCGCAACGATTCCAGCACCTGGGTTTCCACCACTTGGATTGATTCGGGTGACGATGTCCAGGATGGGGGATACGACTCGCAGTCCCTTCGAGAAGTTTACCTGGCACAACTCTGCGATGGTTGGCATCAGTTGACTACCGGAGACGCGGCTTCCGCACTACCGCTGATCGACGCGGCACTGGCAGGGTTGTCCGATTCGGCATTGCCCTGGCTGCTACGATCGATCGGCCGCCTTGGTGTCGAAGATTTTGACGGGGCTGCAGAGGATCTTGGAATCGCCATCGAACTCGATCCGTCACTGCTGGCGATGCGCTGGGACGAAGTCGATTTTCTCGGAGATGCTGGAGATGCCATCCGCGCACAACTGTGGGCCAGATTGGAAGAGGATCCCGCTGAAGTCTCCTGTGCATTACTGATCGGTGCTCTGGCGCTATTCAGTGAAGAGGTGGCGGATGCCCCAGCTCGCGGTGTGGTCTCTGAACTGCTTCTCGATGGCCATGGAAACGCCACCACGGTGGCGGTTCACGGCGCACTACGTGGGGAAGCTCCGGTGGAGCCTTCGCCAGCGGCGCAATGGTGGACCGATCCTGATTGTTCCCGATTGCGAGAAGTGCTGCCCTAGATAGCACCATCCGTCTACTCGGAAGTCACTCAACGCTTGGGCGGAAAGATCTCAGGAGCCGTGGTATCATTCTTCCCCGTGAAGGGGGGGGCAGTGACGGAGCACTCCGAGAATCAGTTCGACCCGGGAAACTTGCTCGAAGCGGCACGCCAGCAGGCCACTCATGCTCGGGCTCCCTACTCTCGATTTCATGTCGGTGCAGTTCTTTGGAGTGATGGCCGAATCTTCGGCGGATGTAACGTCGAAAATGCCAGCTACGGCCTCACCATCTGTGCCGAACGCGGTGCGGTGATGAACTGGGCTGCTGCCGGGTCACCCGGAACTCCTCTCGCCATCGCCATCGCCGCATGTTCGACAGATTCAGGACAGTGGGTCGAGGCAATGCCTTGCGGCGCCTGCAGACAGGTCCTCAACGAGTTGCCGGGTGCGAATCAACTTGTGGTCTGGATCTGGGACGGAGAGGGTGGGAAATCGACGACTCTCAGGGAGTTGCTACCGCACTCCTTCGGTCCATCCGATCTCGGGATAGAAGAGGGGTAGGGCCTTGGAAACTGCATACGAGGATCTGGGCGAAGGGTGTCGGGGCATCGAGCACGAGTACGGAGAAGCGGTACGGATCCTTGCTGACCCGTATTCGATGAGTTTGCTCACCGAGATGTGCACTCCAGGTACAGGCCAGCCTCGGTTCAATGACCTGCTCGATATCCTGTACCGGATCCTACTCCAGCGAGCGATCGCTCATGAATTACCTCGCTCCCTGATCGAGTGCGACACCAACATGAAGCAGTACACCCCGCTGGGAGTATTTCGTGGGCAAGTCATCGATCGAGCGACCCGTGCGGTGACGGTGAACGTCGCTCGAGCGGGAACCGTGCCTTCCCATATATGCCAGCAGGTGCTCCATCAGGTTCTCGATCCGCAAGGGGTGCGGCAGGATCATGTGATCATGGAGCGAACCGTCGATGACTCCGGCGCAGTGACGGGAGCCGCTCTGCACGGCAGCAAGATCGGTGGAGATGTCGATGGCCGATATCTTTTCTTTGCTGATCCGATGGGAGCGACAGGATCCTCGTTGCTACAAGTGATCCAGCATTACCGGGAAAATGTCGGCGGTACTCCGGAACGGATTGTCGCCGCTCATCTCATCGTTACTCCGGAGTACATCCGTCGGATGACTGCAGAGGTTCCTGGAATCAAAATCTGGACATTACGCCTCGATCGAGGGGCGAGCCCCGACGAAGTTCTGGGTATGATTCCGGGGAGAGACTCACGAGAGAGTGGGCTCAATGAGGTCGACTACATCGTTCCTGGTGCTGGTGGCGTTGGGGAGATCATCAACAACTCGTGGATCTGATTCCGTTTTATGTGGGTCTGATTCCGTTTCCGAAGAAATCGATGGATGCTGACATGAAGTACAAAATGAACCCGGAACCGCCGTTACCTCCTCACTACATGGAAGTCTTGATCGAGGAGGAGGAACTGAGGATCCGAGTCCAGGATCTGGCACGAGAGGTGACGGAAAACCTGGGAGAGCGCGATCCGATCATTGTCTGTGTCCTCAAGGGTGCATTCGTGTTTGTCGCTGACCTGGTCAGGAAGTTGGACTTCCCCTTCAGCATCGATTTTCTACGAGCGTCCTCTTACGGCAATTCCGTGGTCACCAGCGGTGAGGTGAAACTCGATCTCGATCTGCAGCAATCGATCTCGAATCGACATGTACTGGTGGTCGAGGATATCGTCGATACTGGACTGACGGTGCAGTACCTGAAGGCCAGCCTCGATGCTCGGGGGCCCGCTTCCATCTCGATCTGTTCGCTGCTCCACAAGCCCGCCAATAACGTGAAACTGGCCCCGGTCGATTATTGTGGATTCGAGATCCCCAACGACTTCGTGGTGGGCTATGGCCTCGACTGGCAGGGCTACTATCGCAACTTGCCCTTCATCGCACAGGTCCATCAGACCTGATCGTGAGTCGATGGATCTAGCGAATCGATGGGGTCACATCCAGGAGCAGTGAATTGGGCACCGAGTTGCCGAATCTGGGGAACTGATCAAAGGTCCAGATCACCTCCTTACTGGCTGGGTCGATCTCGATGATCAGCGGCTGTCCCGGGCCAGCATGACAATTCCCGATGACATAGTGACCATTGGGGAGCACCTCCAGGGTCGTGACCCAGGAGAGACAGATTTTTGGGAGGTCGTACTGGTCCAGTCGCCAGACGATTTGATGGTCGGCACTGACCTCGATCACGCCGTGTCCATTGCCAGTGGTGATCAGGGTATTGCCATTCTCGAGGCGCAAGGCACAGAAGCACTGATCTCCGAAGGACTCGGGGCCGTGGCCGCCGACGGGCTTTCGATCAAACATCGGAACATCGTATTCCCATACAATTTTTCCGGTGCCCTGCTGATACTCTCGGACCACTCCATCTCTCTCATGGCAGACCAGGTATCGATCCGCTGAGATCTTTCTCACCAGTCGAGTATCGGAATGAGGATGGGGTCGATCGACATTGAGCGGGGTCTTCGACACCAATCTTCCCTGGCGATCGACTTCGATGATTCTCGCCGGACCACTTTCGGCGATCATCAGATGACCATTCTTGAGCGGTTGAAAGGCATGAACCTCGACGGCACGTCCTTCATTGCCGTTGGCATGCGCCGAGTCATAACTCCAAACCACTTGTTGACTCTCGAAGTCGATCTCGACCACCTCGGATGAGCCTCGCTGGACCAGGATGTTGCCGGATGGAAGACGATGGATGTCATGTATAGGACCCCACGGCATCGACCATTCCAACTGTCCATGGCGATCGACCACTGCGAGTATTCCGTTTCCCTGGGTCAGAACTCGATGGCCCTGGGGCTGTGCTTGCGAACCGACAGACCACCCGGGTGCACCGCAGGAGGAAAGCCAGCAGCAGGGAAGTGCCATGGCGAGAAGGAAGGCGAAGGTGACAGTTCTGCGGTCCGGGATTCGATGCGACCGTGATGGGTTTGTAATCATGCGCTAAAGTAGCCAGATCTGGCTGGCGATTGAACCGGGTACCGTGCACTGAACTTCAGGAGAGCAGGTGCCATCGTTCTAGCCGCCGGTAGAGGGTGGTCTTGGGGATCCCCAGAATCCTTGCAGCTTGCGCTTTGTTGCCATCGGTTTCGGTCAATACATCCCTCACGATGCCCCCGAGCACCACCTCTTCCAGTTTTCGAAGATCGGTGCCCAGTTCCGCTCTCAAGCGGCGAGCGATGGGGTGAGGAATCGATGCTCGGTGCAGCGAAGGGGATAGGTCCTCGACCAGAATCCTCGGTTTACCCGCTGCCGAGACCCTTTCCATTTCATTTCTCAGTTCCCGGATGTTTCCTTTCCAGGGCGCTCCAATCAAGACGGTCAAGGCATCGGCGGAAAAGCTGGGAACTGGGCAGCTATTTTTCTTGCAGAAAGAACGCAAGAAGTTCTGACACAGCAGCGGGATATCCTGGCGTCGTTGCCGCAACGGTGGGATTTCCACTCGTAGGACATCGATCCTGTAGCGCAGGTCTTCGCGAAAGCGTCCCGCCTGGATCTCCTGTTCGAGATCGCGATGGGTCGCAGCCAGTAAGCGGAAATCGACCTTTCGAGTGCGAGTACTACCCACCCTACGAATCTCTCGCTCCTGCAAGACCCTCAGCAACTTCGATTGGAGTGCCGCTTCCATCTCGCCGATTTCGTCGAGCAACAGGGTGCCGCCCTCGGCGCTTTCGATCAATCCGGCCCGCTCAGAAGTGGCTCCGGTGAAGGCTCCGCGATCGTGACCGAACAGTTCACCATCGAGTAGATTGGGGGATATGGCGGCGCAGTTTTCGCAGATGAAAGGGCCTGAGTTCCTGGGGCTCAGGCGATGGATTGCCCGACCCACCAACTCCTTGCCAGTGCCGCTCTCTCCGTGAATCAGAACCGTCGAGTCGCTCGAGATGACCTTTTCGATCTGTTGTAGCAATCGAATCAGAGGTCTTGAACTCCCGAGGAACTCGGGAAACCTGCTCTGTAATCGGTGAATCTCTGCAGGGTTCAACGGCGGACCTTGGTGGGGCATTGCACTGGTAACATGATTTCTCTCCATCATTCCTCCTCGACGACAGGATTGCATGGAGTTGCGTAAAGTCAATATTATTGTGGGCCGCTTCAGGACGCTTTGGAAGGGCATTTGGCGTGTGATGTTGACAGTATTGGAATTGGGGGATAAGTTTCTTCAGTTGCGCAACGATTCCCTGGTAGCTCAATTGGCAGAGTAGGTGGCTGTTAACCACTTGGTTGTTGGTTCGAGTCCAACCCGGGGAGCCATCAGCGCCTCCGTCGGTCACGGCGGGGGCGCTGTCCTTTTATCTGCCTTCTCCCTCTGAGTCAGAGAAACTCCTATCCTGTCCCGGGTCGGGTGTGATGTCCGCCTCATCTTGTGATGCTCTCGAGGTGCGCCGAGGCCGTTGGATCGACGCATTTTCCGCAATACGATGCCCTGCGCGAGGAGGTCAAGGATGGATGCCCAGCGATCGGCCCAACTGGTCCGGGATCGTAATTTCGGTGCTCACCTGAGTCGACATCAACTGGAACCACTGGTGCGCGACTCGATCTCCACCTTGCAGGTGAACCTGGGAAAGTTATGCAACCAGGCGTGTTTGCACTGCCATGTCGAAGCGGGGCCCCTTCGAACCGAGATGATGACCCGGGAGGTGGCAGAGGCGGTGATGACTCTGCTGGAGCGAACTCCATCCATCGAGGTGGTGGATTTGACCGGCGGTGCTCCCGAGTTGAATCCTCATTTTCGCTGGCTGGTGCAAGGGGCTCGGGAACTGGGACGATCGGTGATCGACCGTTGCAATCTCACGGTGTTGTTCGAGCCAGGAATGGAAGATCTTGCCGAGTTTCTGGCGAGCCACAAGGTTCGCATGGTGGCGAGTTTGCCCTGCTACACCGAAGAGATTGTCGATGCTCAACGAGGTGGGGGAGCCTTCAGTCGAAGCATCCGGGCGATTCGTTGGTTGAATACCCTGGGGTATGGAGATGGACAGGGCGGACTGCAGTTGGATCTGGTCTACAACCCCCTCGGAGCGAGTCTGCCACCGCCACAAGAGTCCCTCGAACAGGATTACAAGAAGCACCTGAAGGAGCAGTTCGGACTGCGATTTGATCGGTTGCTCGCCATGACCAACTTGCCGGTGAAACGATTTTCTGAAAGTCTCCATCGAAGTGGCGAATTGCCCGAATACCTCGATCTGCTCGAAACCAATTTCAATCCTTCGACGGTCGCTGGTTTGATGTGTCGAGATACCATCAGCGTGGGGTGGGACGGTGCCCTGTACGACTGTGACTTCAACCAGATGCTGGAACTTGGAATGACATCAGGAAATTCCACTCCGATCTTCATCCAGGATCTGATTCATCTGGATGAACTCATCGGGCAACCGATCTTGACCGGTGGACATTGTCTCGGGTGTTGTGCGGGAAGTGGATCCAGTTGCGGGGGAACTCTCCTCGATAGAAACGCCTCTACTGGGGAGGGGATCGATGCATGATGAGGTTACGCCGTCGATTCAGGCGGTGATCTTCGCCAAGGTTCCTCGGCCGGGAGAAGTCAAGACGCGCTTGGCTCGGACCATCGGCGCGGACCAGGCAGCTAAACTCGCGGAGGCATTTTTGCTCGATACCTACCAGTCGCTGGCCACCGTTCCCTGGACCCAGCCGGTGGTGGCGACCACTGGACCACTCGAGGGTGAGTTGTCCTCGATGGAGCAGTGGATTCAGGGTGATGGAGATCTCGGTGATCGCATCGAACGGATGGTCCATCGTGCCCTGGCCACCACCGATCAGGTCATCGTGCTGGGAGCCGATACTCCAGGCCTCCCTCTCGCATTACTGGAACAGGCGCGGGTCGCATTGCATGACGCAGACGCCGTGGTGGGCCCCGTCTGTGACGGAGGCTTCTATCTGCTGGGACTGCGACATTGTCCCGTAGGACTGCTAGAAGGGCTGCCCTGGAGCCAACCAAGTACCCGGATGGCACTATTGGAACGATTAGAGCAGTTTCAACTCGAGACTCACTCCATCGAGTCCTGGTTCGATGTCGACCATCTTGAGGATCTCGAACGCCTGATTCGAGCGATCGAGAGGGAACAGATCAGTGCTCCTGCGACCGCCGCCTTTCTGGCCCAGATGTACCGGTAACGGCGGTGGAAACAGTCGCAGGATCTTGGATGAAGGCTCAACTCCTGCGATACTATCAATCATGAGTTCACTCGATCCAGGATCGAATTCCTGAACCGGATCGTCCGTTGAATCCCCGTTTATAGTTGGTGGTGGTCGAGTTGAGGAGATGGAATTGAACTCAAGGTTGCATGAATCCGACTTTCACAGCCATCCGAGCGCACAGCACAGGTTGTGGTTCTCCCTGGGAGTGGCGATTCTGATTCTGTTTCCCAGTTGTGCCGCTCGAGATCATGACATCGCTGAACTGGAAGGAAATCGCATCCAGGGCGAGAAGATGGCCGAAGTCGATCGCTTTCGACGGGAGCAGTTAATCGATCCAGCATCTGCAGTGACCACTCAAGATGCCAGAGTGGTGCCCATCGAGGTGCCGGACATTCTTGACCTGGACTCCGCCATCCGCATCGCAACCCGCCATAGCCGATCGTTTCAATCGCAAAGAGAGTCATTTTTCCTCAGCGCATTGTCACTTGGGTTGACCAGGAGGGACTTCCTCCGTCCAGTCTTCAGTTCAACGGCGTCCTTTTCCGCCTCCGATGGAAGTGATCAGAACTATCAAGATGTGGCGGCCTTGTCCCTCGGTGGCAGCCAGATGCTGTTCCTGGGTGGAACACTCTCCTTCGCTACCAATGCGTCCTTGCTCAATTCGGATGACCCCCTGGCCGACAGCCAGACCTCCAATGTTTCGACGTCCTTATCGCTGACTCAACCGTTGCTTCGGGGTGCTGGGCACGATATTGCCTTCGAATCGTTGAACCAGGCGGAACGAAACCTGCTCTACAGAGCGAGGGACTTCGAATTGTTTCGGCAAGAATTTGTCATCCAGGTCACAGAGAAGTATTTCGGACTCATCAGCCAGCAGAAAAAGCTCGCCAACACTCGTGAGAATATCGAGGGACAGTTGTTTGCCTGGGAGCAAGCGAAAGCACTGTTTCGTCTCGG
>Ga0008648_10001473_pt1 | contig 8546 bp, 8 predicted proteins | sample SaaInlV_100m_DNA_4_FD_59171 | JGI IMG/M metagenome (GOLD analysis project Ga0008648, IMG submission 59171) | Marine microbial communities from expanding oxygen minimum zones in the Saanich Inlet - SI037_S2LV_100m_DNA | ecosystem: Environmental > Aquatic > Marine > Intertidal zone ...
TATTAGATTTCTTTTCTATCAATTTAAAATCAAAAATTTCCCCATTTGTTATAACTTCCTCATCTCGGGCTTGCGGATAGCAAATGATTAGAGACCCCGATTTCCGTAATAAATGTGAACTAACGTTGAATATATCCTTCATGTTGCACATTGTTTCGTGGCGGGCTATAAGTTTCTCCTTATTCAGTGGCTGCTTACCATGCCCGATTTTGTAGTAAGGTGGATTGGTTACTATTAAATCAAACAAAGCTGGACTAAAACAAATTTTTAGGTTTTTAATATCAATCTTATGAGGCGTAATTTTTATACACTTATTTATCTTTATATTTTCTTCTAAAACTCTAAATGCTATGTCTTCAATTTCTACTGATATAACCTCTTCAACTTCAAAGTTCTTTTCAATAAAAATTGATATTAATCCTGAACCTGAACCGAGCTCTGCAACCTTCTTTTTGTTGAGATCCTCTTTTATAAACGAGCAAAGCCATAACGAATCCTCGTTAATTTTATTTTTTAACCCTTTTTGCTTAATGATAAAGTTTTTTATATCAATTTCTTTAAACACTTATCTTATTCTCAGCAAACCAGTCTTTTAATTCCTTAAATTGAGGTTTTTTTATATGCTCTCTTACAAATTTTTTTGCAGTTGGAAGGTATTTTTTATATTTTGTTTTTTTATCTCGATATTTCAGTCTAGAAAAAATTCCTAGGATTTTCAAGTTCCTTTGAATAGAAAAATAGGAGATTTGTGCTTTAAAGTTCATTAATGTACTTTCTGCAATTTTTATTTTTTCAGCACTTATTAGTTTTTTTTCACAATCTTCTTTTTCTCCATTCTTTTTTTCGTAAAGATAGTTTTTTGTATAAAAAATATACTTACTTATTAGAGATTCTTTTTGTAATTGATCCATCGGCGCTCTTACATCCTCAATTAAAGAGCAGAAATCATATGCAGGGGATCCTATTAGTGCATCTTGAAAATCGATAATTCCCAAAGTGTATCTCGCTCCACTTGTTAGGGCGAATTTATCAATTATATTTTTTGTGGTCAAAGGTGGTTCATCATCATGGAAAGGAATTATATTATCTATATGAAAATCTCTTAAAACCAATGAATAATTCTTTATATCTAATTCCTTATATATTTTTTTTAAAATTTTGTAAAATTTAACTTTTTCATTATGTAATACTCTCTTTTTGAGATGCTTGCTAAGGTACCACTCAAAATACAGTTCTGTTTCTTTTATTTGTTCGTTGAATGTATATTTTTTTATATTTTTTGTTACCTCTGGCCACAACATGCTCTTCTCGTGAATTTCTATTAATACTTCAATTGCGTCATAGTATAGGTTTGGGTGTGTTTCAGAGCCTTCAATACACTCTATAAAACTTAAACTACCAAAGTCCTCAATAATCATTAGACCCAATGAAACACTTTTCTTAAAAATTTTAGGAGTTCTTACACCTATGAGGGAGAGCTTTTTTTGTATTTTTATAAAAGAGCTTATTTTTTCATTAGTCTTTGGATTTGCATCCATCAGAAGAAGATTTCTATCTTTTATTCTGTAGTAAGTTCTAAAAGACGCATCACCTTTGATTTGAACCAAAGAACTTAAGGATATATTCTCTGACCTTAAAAAAACTTCAATCGTTGCCAATCTTTTCCTTTGGCTACTTGTTATAATTTTCCTGTTCATAATCTATTCTGTGATATAATTAATATATAAGGAGTATATTATGAGCGACAGTATTTATAAAGACGATATTTCTAAGTATATGGGACAACTTAAAAATGCAGTTCCTGAATTAAATGATGCATGGATGGGATATCACAATGAAGTTTTTGCTGAAGGAAAGATTAGCAAAAAGGATAAGCAATTAATTGGGCTTGCTTGCGCACACATGACTAGTTGCCCTTATTGTATAAGATCTAGAACAAAATTAGCCTTAGTGAATGGGGCATCTGCTGAGGAAATAGCAGAAACAGTATTTATATCGATGCGTTTAGCTATTGGCCAGCCTTACGCTTACAGCAGTATTGCTTATGAGAATTTTGATAAAATGAAGAATAAAGAGAATGTAACAGAAGGTAATTTCTTTAGTAAAAACATTACTCCTCAAATAAAGGATTTCCATGATCATAGCGGTACAATGTTTGAAAAGTTCTCCGTGTTTAATGAAAAAGTATACGCAGATGGGCATTTATCTAAAAAACTTAAGAAAGGTTTAATGGGTCTTGCATGTGCAATTCTTGCAAAATGTGCATGGTGTGTAAGGAGCTGTATTAGAGATGGGATACAAGAGGGAATAACCAAAGATGAGATTACCGAAGCTATTAACATAGCTATGGTAATGAATGCTGGTGCCTGTTGGGCTCATGCGGGAATAACTATGGAAGTAGTTGATAAGTCGCTTTCTAAAGATAAATAAGTTGGCTTATTATGAAACTTCGATTGAATAGGTATTTATCACTTTGTGGTCTTGCGTCTAGACGAAAAGCTGAGTTGTTAATAGAGTCAGGTGATATTCTCGTAAACGGCGAGGTCGAGAAAAGGTTACAAAAAGTAATAGATACAAACCAAGACAAAGTCTTTTATCAAAAGAAAGAATTAGTTCCTCAAAACTATGAATATTACAAAATGAATAAGCCTAGATTCTTTTTAACTACTATGGCAAATGATGAAGAAAGAAAAACGGTGCAAGGTTTACTTCCCAATATTGACGTAAAACTTTTTCCAATTGGCAGGCTGGATTATGACACAGAAGGCCTGCTCCTTTTTACAAATGATGGTCAAATGGCGCATCGTATATCCCACCCAAGCTTCTTAATTCAAAAAACCTATTTAGTCCATTTAGTCGGTAGCATTAGTAAAAGTTTTTTTAAGAAGATGATGAAGGGTGCAGGTTTGAAAGATGGATTTCTATTGCCAGAGAAGCTTGAATTATTAGACTCGAAAAATAAAGAATCTTTAGTAAAGATAGAGATCCATGAAGGTAGAAACCACATTGTTAAAAATTTTTTTAAATACTTTGGAAAAGAGGTCTCTAAATTAAAGCGAATAAGCGTTGGGCCAATAAAGTTGGGAGAATTAGATTCGGGAAAAATTGTTAAATTAGATTATAATGAACTAGATGCACTTAAAAAAATTATTTCTACGTGAGGTAAATATTGTTCTTAACTTTTGAAGGTATAGAGGGTTCTGGTAAGTCGACACAGATTAAAATTCTTAAAACTGCCCTTGAAAAAATCCATTTTGATGTAGAAATTACCCGTGAACCGGGTTGGGGAGCAGTTGGAGAGCTAATTAGAAAGATAATATTAGATATTCCTGATTTAGATTTAGACCCTTTTTCAGAAATTTCTTTGTTTTGTGCTGATAGGGCACAACATGTTAGAGAGCTAATCAAGCCAATGTTGAATAGTGGAAAAATAGTCCTTTGTGATAGGTATTGTGATTCAACTATTGCTTACCAGGGACATGGAAGAAAGCTAGATATAGAATTGGTTAAAAAGATGGCTGCAGCATCTACATTAGGGCTTATGCCAAATGTTACAATTTTGTTAGATATTTCTGTTAACACAGCTTTAAGTAGAATCGTTCAAAGACCTGGAAGAAATAAGATTGATGACGAATCATTTGATTTTCATTCGAGGGTTAAAAAGGCATATCTTGGGATAGCTAAGAATGCGCAAAGAGTTCACATAATTAATGGGGAAGATGAAGAATTAGAGGTACATGAAAAAATAAAAAAATGTTTATCTACAAACTTTAGTATCTTTTCAAGGCTTTAGACTAGAATGTTTAATCGAGAAATAGGCGAGTTTCATTTAAAAAAACAAAGAATTTTTATTAACTATCTTTCTAGAGAAGAAGCTTCAGGTTCATTTCTTTTTGTTGGACAAGACTCAATTGGAAAAAAGGACTTTGCATGTTTAGCTTCAGAGATAATTCTAGAAAATAATGAAAAGATTATTAAAAATATACACCCAGACTTTTATTTTGTTGATGTTGATACTGAACAAATAGTCGTCGATGATATAAGCAAATTGGAGGCTTGGGTTTTCAATAAACCTTTCGAAGCAAAAAAGAAGATTGTAATAATATGTTCTGCTGAGAAAATGAATTTGGTTTCTCAAAATAAGCTCTTAAAAATTTTAGAGGAGCCCCCAGATTATCTGTTCTTTTTCTTGCTGACCTCAAATAGCTCAATGCTTTTGCCTACAGTAGAGTCTCGATGTATAAGTGTGAACCTAAAAAGTCTCCCACCAAGTATTGTTGAAAAATCTTTAGAAGGTAGATTTGAAGATAAAGACCTTTTAGATGTTGCATTGTTTGTTCTAGATGGTTCACATGACTATGAAAATTTTTATACAGAAAGTTTGATAATAGATCTTGTAAATTTTCTTAAGATTATTGTTTTAAAGGAAGCTTCATCTATAGAGCAAACCATTGACTACATAGACAAGTTTTTCAAAGTTAAATCAGATCAACGTAAGGTTGTAAATTCCTTAATTCGGATACTAGCTTTGCTTTTGATTTTGAAACACAAAGACATAAAAGAAAATAAGTATCTAAGCAATATTCTGTTAAAGGAAGTTTCAAGCTATAATATTACTGTTCTAATAAATCGTTTGGAGAATTTAAATATTAATTTAATGGGTACAACTCTGAATTTAAAAATAGGTTTCGAAGAGTTAATTTTAGACTTTATTTTAGACAATGATGCACCCAGCATAGGATAGTTAATGAAAAAAATTTATATCACAACACCGATTTATTATGTAAACGATAAGCCTCACGTAGGACATGCTTATACCAGCATAGCTTGTGATTGCCTCTCTAGATTTTATAGAATGATGGGCTTTGAAGTTTTTTTCTTAACAGGTACAGATGAGCATGGATTGAAAATTCAGCAGACAGCAGAAAAAAAGAATATAAATATACAAACTTTTGTCGACGGCGTAAGTAAGAATTTCCAAAACCTTTCACAAAGTCTAATGCTAACAAACAGCTATTTTATCAGAACTACTTCAGATGAGCATAAAAGAGGTGCAAACTCTTTTTGGAATACTTTGGTTGACAAGAAGCAGATATATTTGGATAAATATGCAGGTTGGTACTCGGTTAGAGATGAAGCCTATTATCAAGAAGATGAAATTGTTGATGGAAAAGCTCCCAGTGGATCTGATGTTGAATGGGTTGAAGAGCCAAGTTACTTCTTTAAACTTTCTGATTGGCAAAAGCCATTGCTTGATTTCTATAGTGCTAACCCAGATTTTATTAAACCTCGATCAAGATATAATGAAGTGCTTAGGTTTGTTGAGTCAGGCCTTAGGGATCTGTCAGTATCAAGGACAAGTTTTACTTGGGGCATCAAAGTTCCAGGTGACGATAATCATGTAATGTATGTATGGTTGGATGCTCTAGTAAATTATTTGAGCGCTATAGGATATCCTCACATAGAAAGTGTAAATTTTAAAAAATTTTGGCCCGCGGATTTTCATATTGTCGGTAAAGATATTTTGCGTTTTCATGGAGTATATTGGCCAGCTTTCTTGATGGCCGCAGACTTACCACTTCCAAAAAGTTTGATTGCGCATGGTTGGTGGACAGTTGAAAAAGAAAAAATGTCAAAATCACTTGGAAATGTAGTGGATCCGAATGATGTGATAGCCGAATTTGGACTCGATCAATTTAGGTATTTTTTACTAAGAGAAGTACCTTTTGGCAACGATGGTGATTTCTCTAGAGATTCTTTAATCTCAAGAATTAATTCAGATTTGGCTAATAATTTTGGAAATTTAATTAACAGAGTTTTTTCCATGGTCTTGAAGAACTTTGATGGAAGAGTTCCTAAATATTTTGATATTTTAGAAGATGAGACCATCTTGCAAGAAAGAATAGTTGAAATGACAAAAACATATAAAACTTACATTAGTTCAATTGAATTCAGCAAAGGAATTTCCTCAGTAATAGAAATTGTTTCGTTAGTAAACAAGTATATTGATGCTCAAGAACCATGGTCATTAGCCAAGAACAATAAGGACGATAGGTTGTCCACCGTTTTAAGGACTAGTCTTGAATCTATACGGATAATATCATTATTAATCAACCCAGTTTGTCCGCAAGCTTCTTTGAAGATTTTGGAATCTCTAGGCTTAGAGGAAAATGAGCTAAATCTTGATGAACTTCGATTAAACAACTTTGAATCATTAAATGAAGATTTAGTGATTAATAAGATTGATTTATTGTTTCCGAAAATTGACAAAAAAGTAAGTTAACTTATATTTTTTTAGACAATGAGTAATTTGATAAAAATATTTGATACAACATTGAGGGATGGAGAACAAGCCCCTGGATGTAGTATGAATGAGAATGAGAAGCTTAAGGTTGCCCTAAATCTAGAAAAGTTAGGTGTTAATATTATTGAGGCAGGATTTCCGATTGCATCTGAAGGTGATTTCAATTCTGTTAAAATAATTGCTAAACAAATTAAAGACTGTGAAGTTGCTGGCTTATCGAGAGCAAATTTGAAAGATATAGATAGGGCATGGGAAGCTATTAAGTGCGCTGCGAACCCTAGAATTCACACTTTTATAGCAACTTCTGATATACATTTAAAGTATAAGTTAAAAAAAACAAAGGATGAAGTCCTTGGTATAATTAAGTCTTCCGTCTCCCACTCGGCTAAATATACTAGTAATGTTGAGTTTTCATGTGAGGACGCTACAAGAACGGAGCTAGATTTTTTATATAAATCTATCCAGACTGCTATAAATGCAGGAGCAACAACAATAAACATTCCCGATACTGTTGGCTATAGTGTTCCGTCTGAGTTCGGATCTATTATTCGCAACTTGCACGAAAATATAGATGGAATTTCTGGTGTAACTATCAGCGTTCATTGTCATAACGATTTAGGACTCGCAGTTGCTAATTCCTTGGCTGCTGTTCATGAAGGAGCTAGGCAGGTTGAGTGTACTATAAATGGTTTGGGCGAAAGAGCAGGAAATGCATCTTTAGAAGAGCTTGTTATGGCTTTAAAGGTTCGAAATGATTTAAACCCATTTATCACTAGGTTGGATACAAGTCAGATTTACCCTTGTAGTAAACTTGTTAGCAGTGTTACTGGGGTGTCAGTCCAACCAAACAAGGCGATTGTTGGAGCTAATGCCTTTGCTCACGAAGCAGGAATTCATCAGGATGGTGTTCTAAAAGAAAGTATGACTTATGAAATTATGGATCCAGCAGAAGTAGGCATACCTTCGAATCATATTGTTTTAGGAAAGCACTCTGGAAGACATGCTTTTAAAGATAGACTTAACCAGTTTGGTTATGAATTAAGTGACGATAACTTTGAGATTGCTTTTGTAAAATTCAAGGAATTGTGTGACAAAAAAAAGTATGTTTTTGATGAAGACATTTTTTCATTAGTAAATGAAGAATTTATGAGGTTGTCAGATTTTTACCAACTTGAAACTATAGAATGTTCTTCTGGGTCTGAAATAAAGCCTGTGGCTAAGATAGGGATGAGTATTGACGGTAAAACAATAAACGTGGAAGAGTCAGGTGACGGGCCGATGGATTCAGTATTTAAAGCTATATCTAAGGCTGCAGGAATAACACCTGTTTTAGACTCGTACGCAGTTGCGTCTGTTACAGAGGGAATGGATGCTCAAGCTGAGGTTTCTGTTTCTATTAAGCACGATGATTTCTTTGCACGAGGCAAGGGAGCAAGTACTGATGTTATAATAGCTAGTGCAAAAGCTTTTATTAATGCTCTTAATAACCTGAGATGGCGAAAAAATCATCCTAAAGTGGCCTCTACCAGAGGAATTTAATTTTTTTTTAAAAATAGTTGATTTTGAAAACCCAATTATGCTAGAATTGTAGAAGCGTAGGTAGGATGGTAACATCCCCGTAACCCTGAGAGGTACTTTAGCGGTACCTCTTTTTTTTTATAATTCGATTTTTTTATTGCATTTTTCACAAGTTACCTCTTTTTTATCGTATTCAATCCAAATATCACCCTCAGATATTACATTTTCCTTATAAAACTCATATTTCTCTTCTTTCACCCTTTTTGAATACTCAAGTTGCCAGTCATGGTTTTGCATGCCTTCTTTAAAATAAAGCTCTCTTGGAATGCTAATGTAAATTTTCTTTTTAGGACTACAATTACAACTTGTTATGATTATTGGAGACATTGAGTGATATTAATATAGAAATTTCTTATATCCAAATTAATTTAATTTTTTACTATTTATAGTAAGAACACTCTATTGTTAAGCTTTTTTATGATAAAACATTACTAAAACCTGCATTTATTGCTTTTTTTTCTTTGAATTGTTATATTTGGGAAGGGTGGAACCTATAACTTAAGTTTAGCGACAAGAGTGACTTTGAATTCCACCCTCTTGTACTTTCCAGCAAATCTTATTAAAAAAGCCCAGCTAGGCAAAGCCTAACCGGGCAGAATCTTACAGTCTTAAGCACCAGGATAGTAAGGTGTTAAGAATCTGTGTCTCATTGTATATTTGTAAG
>Ga0008648_10001492_pt1 | contig 8490 bp, 10 predicted proteins | sample SaaInlV_100m_DNA_4_FD_59171 | JGI IMG/M metagenome (GOLD analysis project Ga0008648, IMG submission 59171) | Marine microbial communities from expanding oxygen minimum zones in the Saanich Inlet - SI037_S2LV_100m_DNA | ecosystem: Environmental > Aquatic > Marine > Intertidal zone ...
GTTGGACAGCCATAGTATCTCTTGGTATGTTCAGAGTAATGTTTTGTAGCATAATCACAAACATCAATATCATAATCGACTCGATTATTTGCTTCATCATTAACTCTTGATTGACTCCATATCGGAACATCACTTGCTATATCGCCATGATAGATATTTCTATCAAACATATCTGCGTCGGCTCTATTTTGATACCATTGCCCAAGAATTACAGGATTTAATACTGTTCTAACAGCCTTACATTCCTCAATTCCTTTATGAAGTTGAGCCTCTAGTCCGGTATAATCAAAGGACTTTAGCCATGCTTCACCGTCATTGATCCAAGTGTAAGATATTGGAAACCAACGATCTTCAAAGACTCCTAATGATTGACCATAGCCGGATCTACATTCACCCATTGATTTAAGCAAGGCAATATACTCTCTTTCATGGCTATCAGGTTCTTGAATTTCCAATAGGCGTTCAAGTATCACTTCATATTTATCAAGTTGTTTTTCTCGATAAGTAGGTGGGATTACAACCTCAATTACCTCCTCTATAACAGGTAAACAAGTAACATTATCATCTGCTAACTCAAAGTTATCAGGGCATAATGTAGTTTGAGCCTGTTCTGGATTAGGTATTGTTGCTGTTCCGTTTGATACTGCGTCTTGTACGTCAATCCTATTAGGATCCCATTCACAAACATAGTTACCATTTTCAACAACTCCACATATTCTTCCATTGAAGTCAAAAGGGACAATAATTGAATCGTCCACTCTCTCATCAGCATATACAAAGGCATAACTTCCAACAAGGAAGGAAATTGCTAAAATTATTGCTATACGCATTTCAGTTTTTCCTCCACTAGTTCATTGAGGGTTATTCCTCTTTTCACTGATTCAATTTTCAGAATCCTGTGAGTGTCGTCACTAATTGTTAGTGTTTTTGGCATAGTGTGATTTTGTATTATTGTAATTATGTAGTTTTACATTATTACATTATTGACTAAAGGTCAACGTACTTCAACCCAATGCAAGTGTCCGTAAACAGTAGCAGTTTGAGCTCCTATTCTAGTGGCTACTAGAGCGACAATATCCCCATTACCTGAGTCGTCTATGGTTATCGGTTCTTTATCCAATATAGTATCTCCGTCTTTTACTGATCCCATTATGTTTCATCGTCCCAAATATCTAAAAAATCTAATGCTCTTTTAATCATACTAACTTATTCATCTTGCCTGTCATTAAAATCTCCTTCATTAACCATTAATCATCAACACTATCAAAAAGATTACATAAATTATATTTCCAACATTTAGAAGGTTTACCATTGGAATAATGAGAAGTGATATTCTTCTCTAAAAATTGTTTAACTCCCATTACTCATTCCATTCCTATTTCTTGTAAGATTTTGCCAAGTTGAGGTAATGCTGTTATGAGTCCTGTTATCAGTGGTATTGAGAATAAGAGGTGTATAGTTACATGAGATTCCATTACACCTAGAGCCATGAGTGTTCCTAATCCTCCGGAATAACCTGTAACATAACTGCCAAGAATTTTGGCTCCACGTTTTGTCCAATTCATCTATCAATCAGTGAAACTATCTATTAAACGTGTAAAAGTGTTAGTCTAAAATAAAAAATAAAAAAGGTTTGCCTCTATTTGCTAGAGGTCTTTTTTGCTACCACTTTTGCTTTTACTGCTTCGGTGAATACAAGGTCAGATTCCAATCCTGCACATTTGCGTCCAATAGATAAACCTCTTGCGTGGTCTATTTTGGAGTCACAATCTGCAAAGTTTTTTCCTTCTGAGGTTGCTTGACACCTTTTGCAGAAAAGTTTTGACATATTCATTTACTCCTAGAATGATGTAACCTTGTAGGCTCCATTTTCGTCGGCTTCCTGAACATCAAATCTCATTACTAAGTCAGTGTTATACAATCCACCTACTGTAAGATCAAAGTTCTCAAGGGTGAGATCTTCTCTTACACCTACAACTTGTGCAACATCACGTTTAGTGATAGTTACAGTGCCGGAGGTTTGTTGAGGTGTTTCCCAAACGTTTTTCAAACCAAGTGCTCCTGCTAAACCTGAATTATTAACAACATCTCTGTCGTCAGTTGGTCCAAGTATGAATCTGGACAAGAATGGATATGTTCCACTAGCGCCAGTAGAAGTACTGATTGCTTGATTTGCGTCAGCAGGATTAATGAACATTGTATCTGCTCTATTTCTTTGAGTGCCCGGGAATTGTGATCTGATAACATTAGATAATGCTTCAAATTCGGAGTGAACAGAAGTTCCTAGATCCAATGAGGCTCTAGTTCCGGTGTTTGTTGCAGTATCAGTGTTAAGAGTATCAATGATTCTCTTGCCTGCTAAGTAATAAAACAAATTACCACCGTTTTTGAGTGGTTGTTCTACTGCTAGGAAATTATTGTCTTTTACATCATTTCGTTCAACTTGAATAGTGCCTCTAAAGGAATTGGCTGTATTGCTACAATCCAACTCAATAGTTTCCATTTTGCCTCCCATTACAGGTGGTTTTCCTCCTGCTTCTTTGAAGATGTTAATGGTGTCAGCACTTGCGCCTCCAACCTGATCTGAATATCGGGTTTTTGGAACGTTCACTTTTGGTGTGTCCATATTGATCAAGTGAGAGTATTGTTTCCAATCACTCCAAGGTTCTGCGCCTTCTATAATCTCATCTGCAATTTTCAAAGCAGAAAGTGTGCCGGGAACAGAAACTGTTTCTTGCAATTTTGAAGCACTGCCTTTAGCATAATCTCCCATTCTGATTCCAAATTGTCGTTTCCAAATCTCAGATAAGTGAGGGTTGGCACGATTGTTTTGCATGGATCCTTCTGATTTGTCGAAGAATAGTTTGAGTGGGGTTTCCCTAATTGGCTTCCAAATATTGAACTCCTCTCCTGCGTTAGCACGGATTTCAGCACTAACTTGTAGTGTTTCTTTCACGTGATTGAACTCTGGAAGATCAAGTATTGAACTGCGTGTGTATTTGTCTTTGTATGTCATGCTTATAGGACTCCCTCAGGGTTTACTTGACAAAGTATAAAGTCACTTGCTCCAGTGCTTGCTTGAAGTGCTATGCCAAAGACAATATCACTTGCTGCTGCTATTTCTGCAATTCCGTCAACTGCGTCTATTGTAAGAGGGCTGTTGATAGAAATTGCTGAAGTTGAGCCATTGACTCTAACTTTACATCTGCCTTGAGTACATACTTTAACTGCTTCACCTGCTGCGCTTGCTGCGACCTCAGATGAACCACCGTATGTTCCATTATCTTGTCCACCAACACAAACACCAAAGGCTCTTGCGCCTTGAGTGGCATTAGGTTCGACTCTAGGAGCCAATTCACCTGTTGCTGCTGCTACGACAATTACTGGAGATCCTATTGTAACGGATTCGTCAGCGATAGCATTTATGACGGTTGCTGCCTCATCGACAGCGCCATCAAAAATACCGGGATATAAGTCAGTCATTTTCTTATCTGATCTCATGGGAAATAGGATAAAACTGTTTTTAAAAATAAAAAAGAAAAGAGATTAAGCCCAGTTTGCTAGGGCGATCTCGATATTTAGTTTTGCTTGGGTTCTGTTTTTATCCTCATAGAAGGATTTAACAAATGCTAGGTGAGTTTGTTCTGCGTTTTTGCTAGTATCATAAGCATGATGATACATTCTAGCAGTGTATTTTCTAGGAATATACTCACGGTCAATGCTCATATATTCAGGTTGATCACTTAATTTACCGGAGATTTTATGCTCAAGGATCCAGTAAACGTCCTTGTTATCTACTACAAAATTTGGGAGATAAGTCACGCCACTAATTCTAGCAAAAGGCTTATCGTTTACATCAACAAATACTTCTATATCTGCTAATTTTGCTTTACCACTTTTGGTATCTTCAAGCACTTTTACAAAAATACGGAATGCTCTGCCGTCCCTAACTAAGTTTGCTGTTCCATAATCCTCTCCATAAAGAGGAGTCATTGAACTGCTATGTTTCTCGATAATTTGATCACAAATTTCGAGGTGTTGCATTTCAGTTATCATACCTTTAGTAAACTAGTTTACTTATTATAGTTTACTAGTAAACTGCTATTCAGTATATAATAAAAAAGAAAAACGTGCGTTTATTGGACGCCCGGTCTTGAGAGTTCGTCGTTCAAACGTTCCATAGATAAAGCAATTTCATTTCTATTGAATCTGTTTTTGTCAGCAGGACTAGATTTTGCGCCCGGCTCTGTTTCTTGGATTCTTACTGGAATTGCATTGCTCTTGATAGGAATATCTAATGCGACAGTGTTTGATTGTACGGTTTCTTGCACTTTACCATCTAAAGCAACTAATCCTTCTTTGAGAGATTTAATCTCTGAAACAATAGGTCTTAATGATTCTTGGACAGTGTAACGCATTTGTTGCATCATCTGTTCATTATTCATTTGTGGCATTTGTCCCGGAGGAGCCATAGCCTGTTGTAGAGCAGGATCCATTTGTGGAGGCATACCTTGAGGCATACCCGGTTGTCCAAATCCTTCTTTCATTTGATTTTCAGTTGCGATTGCTCCTGCCTCGACAGGTTCTTCACTGCCTTCACTTTTCAAACCTGTTGTAGAGGTTGATTGGTTATTGGTAGATCCACCCGGTTGAGTGTTGGAGGTTTCCACTGCTTCTGAGGTTGGTGGTTCAACGCTACCATTCTTTGGTTTTACGTCATTATCATCATCAATCTCTTTGATTGCAGTGTGCATAAAGTCTAGTGCAATACTTCTTTGGCGTCCGTCAGTTGAAGTCATTAAGGGAATTGCTGTTTCAACTAGTTTTCTAGCAGATTCAGAAGGTCTTAATGTTTCCATAATGGCGTTTGCTTCGGTTAAAGTTCTACAATTAAGCAGATCTTTTTTACAGTATTTCATAATTTTATGGTAGTAATTTAGGATAAAACTGTTTTCACTATGTATTCTTGATAAATTCCATAAAGCCATCTCCAATAGTAATATCAATCTGTCCGGAGTGCCTCATGTGGAGCATACGAATATCTGTATTACAGATTAAAGGTAAATGATATTGCGCACAGGTATTGCTTAACACTACATCTACTGATCCAAATCGTCCCTTATCCGTATTAAAGCCTGAATCATCTCTAAAGGGTAATTTCTCCATAATCCTCCGGCTAAATGTTCCGGCAGCATTTCCGGAGTGCTTCACCTTCATTATGCCTTCAACTTCTGATTTATGATACCAATCATAGTATCTCCACCCATAACCAAATTCATTAACTCTTGTAGGGTGAGGCAGATTCTTAGTGATAGATAATAGATCCTTGCCTTCATCTGTATCTACATTACATACTCCGGATAAAATATCAAATTGATTCTCTTGTAATGTTTCTTCAATAGCGTCAACGTGCATTTTACGAATAACTAAATCATCAGGACACCATATCAAATGAGTGTATTCTTCATGCTCTAAGAAATATTGCCTTAATTTTTCACCGGCTTCTTGAATAGGGAAATATTTAGCATATAGAATATCATAGCCAATTCCCTTTAGAGCCTCCTCCACTTCTCTAATATCTCTTGGACTTGGAGAACAGAGTAATGGATTAAACGAATGTAGAGTCAGCAGTTGATCCTGTTGGGAATAATTTGTCAGTGAATGTTACAGTTTGAGATGAAGTTGAATTATTTTGATCTAACCAAATGTTCTGAATTTCAGGGATTGGTCTTTCAATCTTTTTAGAGTGTTTTACGCAGTTATGGGATTTACAGTTACATTTCTCAAAATTTTCTTTACACATACAATATGTCATAGTATTTCTATTTTGGTTGTCTTGACTCCGGGTTCTGCGTTTGGGACGTGCTTGCCTTTCCAATACATTCCTTGAGGACTAGTCACTACATAAGTTAATGCTATTCCATCATCTTCACCCAAAACAACTCCTTTAGGGACTACAAAACACTCATCTGATCCACATTCAATATTCGACTCTCTTGGCGCTCCTCCGTTAATAGATACAGCGTCAATAGTGCCGTCCTTAATTGCGTCTAATATCTCCTCATCTCTTTCAAGGACTAGCATTTGAGATTGTCCCAATGTCGGATCATATTCTGCGTCAACAATTTTACCTCCTGTCGCATAATCCCTTCCATAATGATTAATGTCCATATCCTTGCCTATGGAGGTTCTAGTTGTAGCAAATAATTCCATACCTGATAGTTTTCTTCTGTATGGTTCACCTTCTGATCTATGGTCAGTTATTGTTTCTTCACTGGCTCTAATGATTAACCATTTGCCACCTTCCTTTTGTGAAACCTTCTTGAGTCTTGAGATATAAGATTCTGTTAGCCATTGAAAGTCTTTTTTGATTCCTGTTACGGCTTCTCTTATCCTAATTGATTCATAGATTGGATTAGTTTTTCGGGTTCGTTTACTCATGTGTCCGTCAGCGTGGACGGTATGAAGTTTGCCCTTTTTGGCTTGCCTTCCAATATCTCTAATTATCGCAGTTGAGTTCTTTTGCTGTTTCTTATTTAGAGTGCTAATTTTCTTCTTGGTCTTTGAAACCTCTTTGTATTGACAGATACAATTAGGGTGAGTTGTTGTATAGCCTAATCCTTCACTTGGGACGATTGGACGATGAGTCATATCATTTAGATCAAAAACCTTGCTACTGAATGGCTTACAGATTTTACAGTTATTCTTTTCAGTGTAAATGAAGGTTGCTAGATTTTGTTCTGTTTCAGTGATAGGATCTTCTGTTTCATCTAATTCAGGAGTTTCCAAATACAGTTTATCAGGTTCACCTTCCTCATCTGCTAAATCTTCAATTTCAGGATTTTCAGGCACTTCCATTTCCAAATCGTCATTAATGATTCTAACAGGAATGTAAGGCTGATCGTCTTTGTTACTCTTTTTAATAATATCCGGCATATCATGGCGTTCATTACTCCTTGCCTCATAAAGTGGAGTTTCTGGAAACCAAGATTCCTCCGGGATATTTCTGCTATTGATAGCCGGTTCTAAATTAGTTGGATAAGGCTCCGAATTGATCTTTGCTCCAGTTGCGACATAATTGGTATCATCTACATATCCGGACGGCTTGCCTGAATCTACAACTGCGTCAGTTTGATTCCCGGCTTCATCAAACTCTCCGGTTGTATCTCCCCAATCTTCTCTAGCAAGATCATGTGTAGAGCCATTAGCAAACTCTTTCATTATTTGAAGTAAAATCTCTTGCTCCGTTAAATCATATTTGGCTAGTTCGATTGCCCTCTCATTAATTCTATCAGTAAGATCTCTTGAGATATTACGTCCCATGTAAACAGTTTCTCCAATCTTGACTCTTGATAAATTACCGGAGATTGCTATTGATTCGTCCATTACTATAATTGTGGTTTTTTAGTGTATTGCGTTTTAGTCCAAGCAAAGTTTTGTCTTGGATTAGAAGGTTGACCATCATATCGTTCAGGGACAAATCTGTTGCCTTCTGTATTGTAGTTAGGATTATTCATTGGAGGGTTGCCTTGAACTTGGTTATCAAATTGATAGGGCTGTTGAGGCATAGGCATTTGTTGAGGCATTCCGGGCATTGCAGGATTGTATTGTTGCATAAGTGCCATAGCATATTCTTTTCTTAATCCTAATCCATGATCTTCCAATAATTCTCTTATCTCATTAGGATCTTGTATTGCTCCGGAGGAAATACCAAGTTCAAGTAATTTCATAGCCTGATCCGGTTCAATATCGACTTTTTTCTGTCGTCCAAAATTAAGTTCAAATGCACATTCGTCATAAGGCATTGAGATCATTCCTCCTCCATAATTAGCAGAATACATCGGGTGACTCTCATACCAAGGTTTGAATAGTTTTGACTCTAATTGTCTTGTTACAGCCAATGGGAATGAAGCCAATCCTATTTCGTCCAATACAGATGATTCTTCTGCGTTAGCAAATTGATGAGAAGATTCTTGAGCCATTTTACCTCTAAAGTCATTTAATGCTTTGAATATTCCTCCTTGAGTTAAATCACTGAATAGAGTTGGATCAAATGCTCTCTGTCCACTTCCTAATTCTTGAACTTCAACTTTTTTGCCGACAACAAAATCTTCACCGGGATTCAATGTGTTAACATCAGAAGCAAGTGAAGCACGCTCCTCTTGATTTGCGCCTTCTGCGACATAGACATTATGAGGAATGTATCTTCTTTCTGCTATGTGCATGGTCATGTGAGTTGAGTATTTTCTATCAAGTAATGAAGGCAAAGTGTTAGTTTCAGTTCCTGCCGGAGTAATTTGGTCAAATGATTTCTGAACTGTTAGAGCAGTTATGAAACCATTACCGATAACACTGCCATTGACCGGATTCCAATTAAAAGCGATAATGTCTTGAGGGTTATGATAGCCTTGATATTCTGCTCCTCTAAACTCATACTTGTAAGGACGTCTTTGACGATCCCACCATACAGCGACAAATGAAGATATAGGA
>Ga0008648_10001654_pt1 | contig 8037 bp, 11 predicted proteins | sample SaaInlV_100m_DNA_4_FD_59171 | JGI IMG/M metagenome (GOLD analysis project Ga0008648, IMG submission 59171) | Marine microbial communities from expanding oxygen minimum zones in the Saanich Inlet - SI037_S2LV_100m_DNA | ecosystem: Environmental > Aquatic > Marine > Intertidal zone ...
CAGTTCCAACTGACACAAAAGCAAACCTCGATCTAGCAACTCCAGTACAATCTGAGTTTGAAGCCCTTATCAATGTCATCCGTGGTAAATTCCCAGGTGAACAAAGAAACAGAGCAGACACAATGTTCATTCATCCAACAGATGCAATGGAAGCAGTTAGAAACGCAGGAACAAACGGTGAATGGCCATTCCTAAGTAGATTCATAGTAGGACCTACAGACAACACTGATGTTGTAAACAACAGTGGATTGGCAGCAGCTCTCGGCTTGAGAAATGTATGGGAAACCCCACAAATTACTCAAGGAACTGTACTCGTCGTTAAAAGAGATATTGCACAAGTAGTCGGATTAAGAGAAGATTTGACAATTGAAAACTTTGACCTCTCAGTAGGCGGTTTGTATGAATCTGACTTGTTAGTTAGATTCCAAGCAAAACCAGCACACTCTGACGTTGGAGCTTACAAAATCACTTCATTCTAGGATTCTAAACTCCTTTTTTTCTTTTTTTTTATTCTAAAAACACTTTTAGGCTATTCCATTAATGAAATAGTAATTATGCCTATTGCGTGTACAAGATGTGGAAATAAACAAGAAGGAGAAATTATTTCCCCACCAATCGCCTTTGCTTTCAAACATGGTAATGGTTGCGGTCATGGTGTCGGACCACTTGCTGTGATTAAGGGTGTAATCAAAGTTCAAGAAAAAGTCAAAGTTACAGAAGAACAAGTTGATGCAATAATTAATAAAAAAATACAACCCCCAACTCAAAAAAGAAAAACGTTTGATTAATAGTCAACTTTATACTAATACAATAATATAGAAAACCATTATCATTTTACTACATAATGACAAAAACAATACAAATCGACGATAAGTTACATCAAAAACTGAAAGTTGAGGCAACACAAAAAGGAATGTTACTTCGTGATTTGATAAAGGAGAAACTCTCTTGAATCAATTACTACTAGGTTACATTATTTTTACTGTTGGTGCATTAGGTTTTTTATCTTTTGCAAGTGCTGAGGAATATACCGTAGTAGTTCCATTTGATTCACATGGAGTTACGTGTGAGTTTCAAGAACTCTCCGTGGAATACCAATGCGTTTGGCAGGGATTCAAAGAGGTCTATACCCTTGAGGATCTAAAAGAGTACAAAGAACTTTTAACCGCAGAAAGATACGATCAGGAGATTCAAAAACTCAATGAGATGGCCTTGGAAGAAATCGCAATTCAACAGGCAAAGTTAACCCCTAACGAGAAAACAATTCAAAAAATTGAAATAAAACTCGACAAGGGAATTGCAACTGCAAGAGACTCAGTTCACATGAACCTATTGAAAGAATTAGACACTTGTAAACAAGGCATGGATGCAAACACAGCACCATTCCAAGAGGCAAGAGAAATCACAAAGTCTAGTTTTGACAAATGGATGTACAACAACGTGCAATACGAGGGTCAAGTACTGGAAATAGTCCTAGCCATCGAAGAATGTAAAGCCCAAATCCATGTCTTTAAGGCAGGAGTAGGTTATCAAAATTTCCCAACAGGAGATGATGATTACCAGTTCAGTCTACAGGATGTATACACATCTGACGTACAAGCAGTAAACTTTGATGACTTTACATCAACACATAGAAACATTGACAGATCACTAATCTGTGATAACAGACAATTTGCAGATACGCAAAAAGTTCAATTCGGTTGTGAAGTCTTGTATGATGGAAAGACCGCAGAACAGATCAGACTTGAGAACGAGTTAAGATTTGGTACAGATGGAACCATTGAGTATGAAAGTCAAGTGTTAGATGACTACTATGGATTCATGGAAAACTATGGAAATCGACAAGCAACTATTGAAGATAAGAAGGTAGAAGAAGAAATCGCAATTCCAATCTCAAACGAATGGAAGGAAGATCACAACTTTTATCAAAACCAACTCAAAAACGAGGACTAACCTCCTTTTTTCTTTTTATTATGACTGAACAAGAACAAATAAAATTACTAAGTGGATTTGTATTGGGAACGTTATTCTCCACGATTGGAATGTCTATTGCATTTTACAACGGAGTGTCACCATGAAGATAAGATGTCCAGATTGTACTTCGGAGTATTTGGATCAAGGCAGTGACGATAGCATATTATGTCATAAATGCGGCAGTACGTGGATATTAGAGCGTCCTTATAATAAAGAATTAGATAAATAATATAAAGCACTACTCCATGAAAAAGTCATGAGCGTAGATGACAATGAAAGTTCAATTGGTTTCTTAGGTCGACAAGAAATTCTTACTGGATTAATAATAGCTGTTTTGGCATTAATCCCAATTGGTGCAATAATTACAATGATCATAGTATTCTCACAACCTAACATTATTGACAGCATTTCCATTACGGGAAGTGTAGATATTGGTAAATTCGTAGATAAAATGGTAGAGAGTTACGATGCCTTCCTCTTAATGTTGGGAGTCGGCATTGGTAGCGGTGGAACAATTACCGCAATCAAGTTAGGTTCAAAGTTCTGTGCTAATGGTAAAACACTTGCAGAATGAACACCAGATGTAACTTAGTTGTAAAGGATAGCGAGACATTACAATTTTCTGAAACCATAGATGATCGAATACAGGAATGGCCACATTCATGGCCGCTTGGGGAAATCAGTTACAGGTTGAATAGTCATTCAGATGACTTTAAGAAATCTTGGCAAGACAGGGCTGTTACAGTAGCCCTACGTGCCTGGCAATTACAGATTAGTGGATTAAAATTTAGAAGGGAACGTAACCCAGACGTATCTGTTGACTTTAACGTAGAGTTTGAGGATTTGGCACATTTTGACGGTAAAAAAGGAGTTCTTGCACACGCATATTTCCCAGGACAGGGGGAGATAAGTGGGGACTGTCATATTAATGACGAATGGGATTGGTGTCCTGGAGTACATTTATCCAAACTATCCACTCCACCTCTGGTTCCAATATTGATACATGAGTTTGGTCATTCCTTGGGATTGCGACATGATAACTTTGATGACACCGATATAATGTACCCGTCATTTAACTTGGGATTAAAAAAGAATACAATTGGTAAGAGGTCAATAGCCCGTATGCAAGAGCGATATGGTAAACGTTCCCTACCACAGTGGGTATTAAACTATTTTATAAGACGTAGAAATCTTGGTGGGGATTTCCGATAAGGAAAATAGTTTTAAACGATTCAATTAATGATTAATTATGGTTGCTACAATAACAATTAATCGACTAACAGGATCTTCAGGATCAATTACAGAGACCGATATTACTTCAATTAATACTAGAGCAAATACAATAGATTCTCATACTACAGGAGATACATCAAATCCAATTGAAATTCCTTCATCTGGTACAAACTATTCATTTTGGGTTAATACACAACTAGACGCAACAGTAGCCCCAGATAACTTGGTTGATAATCTAGAATGGTTTACAGACGGAACAAATTCTTACGGAACAGGTATTGGCTGCGTTGTAGCACAAGCTGCAAGAGCAAGTTATACTCAAGCCACGGGAACAGGTGGCGTGACAGGAACCGTACTTAATGATACTAATTATTCAGGTGGAACATTAACACCTACTACACCCGTAGACGCATTTGGTAAATCAACAGGTTCACCATTAGCAGTTACAGGTTCTACAACAACTACGGGAGCTTTCGGAAATATCGTAGTATACCAAGTAACAGTTGGAACAACTGCAACTCCAGGTACAAAACCAGCAAGTCCTGAAACATTCACTTGGCGTTACGACGAAACTTAATATTCAATTAAAATATTCTTAATTCATGCTTACTTGGTTTGTTGTTTACACGGATGGTTCAACTCATAGTTATTCTCCTGACTTTACCATCTCAAACATCAACGTCCAAAGATTAGATAGATTCGTCCTTCACTTGGAAGGATCTGAAACTCCTCTGGTTATGATTCATTTTGATGATTCTAGGAAAAGACCAATTTATGTAAAAAGAATTGAATTGCCAAATGGACACCATTCGTTCAAAGTGGTCTGTCATATTCTAGGCTGGCAAATGAACGTAGGTGGGGAGAATATACAGAGTATCAACTACACATTTGAGACAATTGGTAGGGAAGAGGGTGAAATGTATTGGGTGGAAAACGGTGGCAAATTTGACAATAACCGTTCCACTTGGACTAAATCACCTAGTCAAGAACAGCTAAATGTGATAGGCTCAAAACAACTTTAAGTCATTTTTAATAAAACAGCTCATGCAATACAATGCTGATCAAATACATAATACAATATGGAATGACATTCCTTGGTGGTAAATCACACAACTGACAGTATCATTCATTGTGTTGGAAATCATCTTACTCAGGAAGATAATGGACTAATTAAATTAGAACAAGGTGGAGTATTAGATTATTCAGATAGTATATGCGTTGTAGAAATTTATCATACTACTGATTCTGAACTCTCTCCAACAGGGGAAAGGAGACATACAACTGACTCTACTATAAAAAAATTAGATAACACAATTGCACATACTACAAACACCATACTAACTTGTCAAGGAAATAATATCACTCAAGAAGATGACTCTTTAATTCTATTAGAAGATGGAAGTTCATTAATTTACCAAGATAAATTATGTACGATTACACTCACCCATACAACAAATTCTGATTTAACAAATCATCAAAAGAAAATACACACTACAGACAGTGTAATTGGCGAACGTGATCCAGGATTAACTGTAAATCATACCACTAGCAGTGTATTCACCTGTCAAGCCAATTATCTTACTCAGGAAGATGGAGACCTAATCGAATTAGAGCAAGGTGGATTATTAGTTTATTCAGACCATACTTGCACAGTTTCATTAGAGTATACAACTGATTCTGACATTCAAAATCATAATCAACGATTCCATACCACTGACAGTACAATTGGTGAAAGAGATCCAGGCTTTACCGTATCTCATACCACTGATTCCATTGTTCATTGTGCTGCAAACCAATTAACCCAAGAAGATGGAGACCTAATCGAATTAGAAGATGGCAGTGGCAGTTTAGTCTACTCTGATAGTGTATGTACTGTTGAGATCAATCATACAACTGATTCTCATATATTCAAAAAATACACTGTCAGCCATACAACTGATTCTGTACTTGGAGAACGTATTCCAGGATTTACATTATACCATACAACTGACAGTTTTCTTACAGGAACATATACTGTTTCACATACAACTGACTGTCAACTTACTTCAAGTAAGACAATTGATCATGATACAGATTCAATTCTTAGAAAAATAGACAATGAACTTTCTCATACTACTGATAGTTATTTCCTTAAATCTGTAACAATTTTCAATACTACCGACTCTGTTACTAAGAAATTAGATTTAACATCAAACCATACTACCGACTCTGTTACTAGGAAAATAGATACTGAGATTTCACATACAACTGATTCCGTACTTGGTGAAAGAGAACCAGGCTTTACCGTATCTCATAACACTGATTCTGTACTTGGAGAAAGAGAACCAGGCTTTACAGTATCACATGATACCGATAGTGTCCTTAAAGGATTAGGATTATCCTCCACACATACAACTGATTCAACCCTTGGTGAAAGAGATCCAGGCTTTACATTATACCATACAACTGATTCCCATTTAGTAGATACAGTTACAAAAATACTCACCCATACCACTGATTCCATTATTCATTGTGCTTCAAACCACCTAACCCAAGAAGATGGAGACCTACTATCCTTAGAAGATGGTAGTGGATTCTTAGTATATTCTGACAATGTATGTACTGTTGAGATCAATCATAATACAGATTCTCACATTGTATCTGGTGTAGATATTACTTTTGACACAGATAGCACGTTAAAGAAATTAGGACTATCTGTTAATCATACAACTGACTCCGTACTTGGTGAAAGAGAACCAGGCTTTACTGTCAATCATACAACTGACTCCGTACTTGGTGAAAGAGATCCAGGCTTTACAGTATCACATGCTACCGACTCTGTAACTAAGAAATTAGATATTACTACATTCCATACAACTGACTCAATCCTTGGAGAAAGAGATCCAGGCTTTACCGTATCTCATACAACTGATTCTCATTTAGTAGATACAGTAGTTAGGTCAGTTACACATGACACAGATAGTGTAGCTAAGAAATTAGATATTTTAGTTACCCATGATACAGATAGCACATTAAAGAAATTAGGATTATCTGTTAATCATACAACTGATTCAATCCTTGGTGAAAGAGAACCAGGCTTTACCGTATCTCATACAACTGACTCTGTAACTAAGAAATTAGATACTGATATCACTCATAACACAGATAGTGTAACTAAGAAATTAGATATTTTAGTTACACATGACACAGATAGTACATTAAAGAAATTAGGACTATCTGTTAATCATACAACTGATTCTCATTTAGTAGACACGGTGGTTAGAAGTGTCACTCACACAACTGACTCTTATTTAGTTAAAATAGTCATATTAGGAGATATTTTGGTATTTATTCCAAGTAACGAGAGTGTATATTCTTCAATGCCAAGCAATGCCAGCGAAACAATAAACATAAACGGTATAGAGGAAATAACAGTAATAGGATAAAATGGCTGGATGGGATTACATTATAGGTGAAACGGGGTATGAACGACCTTTTGCATTTTGGGATCAAGGTACTGATCTAGCCTTTGATGGGACAGGTGTAACCTCTGTGACCATGGAGATCATAAATACTGACTTAACTGCAACATCTCCAGCTATAAGCGGAGTATCATTAGCAGTTGGAACTGTAAATCCATTGAAGGCCAACCTAGCAGTTAGTTCAAGTACGCCAAATGTTCCCCAAACAGCTGGGAGTTATTTGGTTAAATTCACAGTTACAATTTCATCTTCAGTAGTTAGAAAAACTTTTGAATTAGATTTGAGGGTGTATAACTAATGACCAGTACAACTATTGGACAAATTGCAGATTTACGTGAAGTCAAAAGGAGACTTAACATTCCAGATTCGGAATCCTCAACTGACAGTAAAATTGAAGATTTCATGCAAGAAGCCGATAATTTCGTAAACATCCAACTATCCCCACACGCTACAATTCCAATTACAAACCCTGGACCTGAACTTGTTTCTCTAGCCTCCTCATTAGCAGCTGCCATATTCAATTACTGGCAGACTCCAATCAAGGATAGAAACCTTAGTGGAATCCAAGAATGGAAGAAATTCGTTGGTGATCATGTCAATGCGGTATATGGCAAGAAATCAGAAACAGGTCTTGGCGGTGGAGCATTATTTGGTAGTACCAAGGGATTCAAATGAGTCAAGCTGAAACTGTCAAAAATCTGTTAGAAACCAATTGGGCTTTAACTGGATCTCTAAGCAAAACCTCAGCTTCCAACATGAATGAGGTTGTCAGATTCTTTGACAGAAAACAAGTCGAAGGAAACGAATGGCCAAAAGCAGTCACGGTAGAGAAGATAAATGACCAGTTAGATGAGAATAAATTTAAACATCCGCACTTTACTGAAGTCCGAGATAACTATACCATAACCTGTCATTTCAGAGTGGTAGACGTTAACCCAGCAACCTATTCCACTTCCCTAACCAACGTGGAAAATATGGCAAAAGAGGTTCAGAGGATATTGGCAACTTCCTATGATCCCCATGCAGGAACTGGAGTATTCTTCACAGCTGATGCAACTTGGACTAAATCTGATATTTTAGATGGAGCTCAACCTGAACTTATTCGTTCAATGTCTTTTACATTAACCAAAATATCCTCAGAAAACCCAAACGTGGTTGAAGGGTACAAGGGAGTTCTAAGAATATCAGGAGGCAAAATATACACAGAGGCATACAACGTAGAATCCGCTTACGGAATGGATCAAATATCTGAAGTGATTGTAGGGAACAGCAAGGTACCTGTGTTTTTCACGGGTGCGTTTAATGGGAGAATTAATGCCGATATGTTCCTAAGTAGTGCTGACATTGGGGGTGGAGTGACAGATATCAA
>Ga0008648_10001708_pt1 | contig 7917 bp, 4 predicted proteins | sample SaaInlV_100m_DNA_4_FD_59171 | JGI IMG/M metagenome (GOLD analysis project Ga0008648, IMG submission 59171) | Marine microbial communities from expanding oxygen minimum zones in the Saanich Inlet - SI037_S2LV_100m_DNA | ecosystem: Environmental > Aquatic > Marine > Intertidal zone ...
CCGGTGGTAAAGGTCAACGGATTGAGACCGGAACAACCACCCAGGCCTGAGCACATGATCCGGCAGGGGTTGGAACCGTCGCAGTGCTGCGCTGACCAGTTGTGTCCCAGTTCATGAGCAGTGAGTGCCACTCGACGGTTGTAATTACTGGTGAAGCGCGACTGCGAGAGACCGTAGCCGTTGCCGGTGCAGATCACCGACAGACTGGCGATACCGATGGTACCTCCGTCGATGTTGACTCCGGTGAACAGATGGGCAACGTCTCGCTGAATCTGAGCCTCCGGTGAACTACTCCAGACATTGCCAAATGTATTCAGCAGTGTTCCTGGTGCAGTGATGGTGCCGTAAGGGTCTGCACTGCTGGTACGAATCACGATCACCGTGATCTCATAACTGATGACGATGCTGGCGTCCTCATACACCGACTCCACGCCATTCATGACATTTTCGATGTCTCCCACCGTGGTGGATACATTTGAATTGTTGAGCTGGAAGTACTCGAAATCGGAATCGATGCCGATCTCGCTCAGGTAGTAGGTGGTGCCGAAGGACTGCGTTGTGCCTCCGGTTCCGCTTCCTGGGGGACCTGCACCATCCGGAGTGCCGCATTCCCTGACCAGATCGAGTTCATCGCGACCATCGACAATTCCATGCCAGGATCCAGTTCCCGGGAATCCCAGGTCCACCGTGGATGAGATCGACCACACCTGACCGTCTGCAATAATCAGAGCGGTCAATCGTCCCGACTGATAACTGGCCCGGACTTTTGATCCGGGGATCTCCAGTACTTCACCTTTGCGAGTCCGCACCAGGGGTGCCGGAACCTCGACCAGCTGAGTTCCATCATCCACCATCACCTTGAAGCGATCGCTTCTCAGGCTGTGCGGATACAGGCTCAATGTTGCTGGCCCAAATCGTGGAAGATCCACCTCCACCACCAGCTCGCCATCCCCGAACTCGGTGAACTCGAGTTCGAGAAGTGCCGCTCGAGCCGCATCCATCGATGCTGCCACTTGTGCTACATCGGGGGTGGCAACACCACCCACCGTCTGCGCTGCCACGGGTGCGACAGCGATCAACACACACAAGGCTATCGCTGGCATCTGTAGAAGATTACCGATGCTCAATGCTTGTCTCATCATCTGACTGGACCCTTCCCGGATCACGCATCATCCCTGTGGCTTCACCGATAATTCCATGGCGTCACCAACTGCGTCCCCAAGTGCCTGGCGGGCACCTCAATGGAGAACCCCCGATTCCAGCAGATGTTTCATCTGAAGAAGGAATTCGGATTGCCCCTCTGGAATCCAACTCAGGACTCCGGCTAGTGGATCATTTCTGCAGATAAATACACAAAAATGGCCCACCAGCGATGCTAACGATGGCCACAGGAGGGGGCAAGCACCCAGAGAAGCCAATCCTCGCTCTAGTGACCTGGATTGACAGTAATGGTCGATCTCAATCGATCACGGCCCTCAAACCGTGTGGTCGAGAGTCGCATCTTCAAGAACTTTGGAGAGGACCTCGATGGTGTAGGGTTTGGGTAATATCCCGACAACATTCTCCGACTCGACGATCTGCTTCGAGTTGAGGTCGTTTCCACTGGTCATCACGACCCGGATTTCAGGATTCAGTTGAATCAACTTTTCAAGACACTCGTCCCCGGCCATCCTGGGCATTCTCTGATCGAGTAATACAAGGTCGATCGCTTCGCCCTTTTCCTCGTACATCTCCAACGCCATCAATCCGTCACAAGCAGTCAACACATCGAAACCGATCGTGTTCAGAAGAATCTTGCAAGTTTCCATGACAACCTCATCGTCATCGACCAACAAGATCCGACCAGCGCCCTTGAACAATGGCTTCAATGTCTCGTCTTCAGGTTTCTCAAGTTCATCCGCCAGTGGCCATTCCGTGATAAAGGTAGCGCCCTGAGCTCTGTCATTTCCGATCCTGATCGATCCGCCATGTTCTTTCATGGCATTGTGAACGACCCACAATCCCAACCCCGCTCCCTCGACCTTCGAGTCCTTGGTCGTGAAGTACGGTTCAAAGATCTTTAACTTGAGCCCTGAATCAATCCCTGGTCCTTCATCTTCAATACTCACTTCGATCATATCGCTGTTGCCTCGAGATCGATTCTTCTTCAAACGAGACCGAATGGTAATGGTTCCAGGCTGATCCAATTCCGCCATCGCTTGTGACGCATTGATGATCAGGTTCATGAGAACCTGATGTGCCACACCCGAATCTCCCAGTATAGAATCACTGCCGGCTTGAAGGTCTTGCTGGATGGTAATCTTCGGGTCGATCACAACTCCCATCAGATTTACCACCTCTTTGACTTTATCGTGAAGGTTGAAAACCGCCTTGATCTGGGACGGCTTGGATCTATCCCTGATCTTCTTGCTCAGTCCAGAACCCCTATCCGCAGCTCCACGGATACCCTCCAAAGACTTTCTCGTCTGCCCATCAAGACCTTTTCCCCGAAGGAGCAACGATGCATGGCCAGTGATGGCGGTCAACAGGTTGTTGTAATCGTGACAGATTCCTTCGGTGATGTTATTCAGAGCATCATTCTTGTCTTGTTGCGTCGATCTGTCTTCGAGGATCTTACGTATCTCCTCTTCGTCTTTTCGATGAAGAGCAGCGGCAATAATGTTGACGATCGGCATGAGAATACGGGTGGTCCTCTTGCGATGGTAATTATTCACCGACCGGCTCAGATCTGTTTTTAAAGCCACCACAGCGAATCCGATGAACTCCTGCCGGAACCACAATGGGATTGCAAAGAACTCGAACCCTTCCAAGTCATGGAACAAACGCGTCAGCTTTGGTCCATTTCGACGTGTGGAATCAAGAGTGGAATTCCCCGACTTGAACCACTGAACAATATTCACCACGTCCCTACGTCGTGGTGTCTCATTGATCTTCAATTCGTAGTTTTGAAATCCCTCCTGGAAGGCGCACTCAAATCCGTTTTCAAACTCCTTGTAGACTGAAATCCCGGCCAGGTAATCGTTTGCTTCCTGTCGACTTCCTCCACCAAGTTCATGGATCACTTCTCGAATTGCTTCCTGAATCCTCGCGTTCAAATCTTTCGAACTGGTGGTAATGAGATCAGGCAGTGTCTTCGAAATAAGATCGTGTTGATCGAGACTGTGAATCTCAGTGAGAATCAATTCTTCATCACCCGCCAGTTCTTCGACCTTGACATACCTGGCATTGACTACTCCCATGAAGCTGCTTTTATTTTTCTTGATAAACCGGGTCTCAAACTTGGCCTTCCCTGCCTTGAGGAACGCCTCGAAGTTCATCTTCCTCTCCTCTGTCATCTCTACTCCACCGGGATGCAATTTGCCGATTCTCATCGTTTCCAGCGTTTGCCTCGTGTAGCCGAACATTATTGCGGCCTTCGAATTGACTCTTTTGATGTGGCCCGCGCTATCGTGAATCAGAAATGCTGCCGATGGGCTGTGGAAGAAGTCATCATTTCCTGGGAATGGACTGATATCTTTTGTGTCAGTCTTGTTGCCTCTCAGGTTGATCTCGATCCTGGAAATCTCCGATTCCAGATCAATTTCAAGACGATTTCTGGCACGATTTCTTCGAGCACAGTTACAGCGCCTCGCAATTTCTTCTGCCGGAGTATCGAAGGCCAGACAGTCCGTGGCCCCCATCCTTAGCCAGTGCATTGCTCTGGTCTCGGAATCTTCCATCTTCTTGTTCCGCTCTTCAGCGAGTAGAACCACGATTCCCATTCCCAGTTTTGTCGCGATGTTATCCAGGTAGTGCTTGTTTCCTTGTTGACTGGGTTCTTCTTGGTTCAGCTCTTCGAGTAGATCCTCATCGATCAGTAGCATCCCCCCGCCTTCATTCCAGATTCGAGTGTAGACACTCGCTCTCTCAACAAATGGAACTAACTGCTGATGCGGTTGCATCCGATGTTCTAGATCCTTGACAAGATCTTGTCTCTTGGAATGCACGTAGTACACGGGTGACTGACGAGGCTCACACTGCTTTCGCAGGCCATATTTGACGCGGCTGATGATCTTTTTTTCAACCTCGGCCATCAAAATCATCTGATCTGCATCGATATCGATGCAAAACTGATCAAAATCGGCTCCGAGAATCCTGGTGGCAACCACGATCGTCAGAAGTTTCTTGCCGCCGTGATCTTCTCCGATACGCACCTTCATCCAGCGGTTCAATCCAGAAGCATGAATTTCCGGGAATCGGAGATGCGAAATCAGGATTTCAGGTGGATCGCCGGTGGTTCGGGCAACATCGAGATGGTGTTTGATGTCACCTATTTTTTTCGCTATCTCGACCGCAGCACCCGCTCTTTCGAGCTGATCGCGGAGCTGCTCCAGTTCCTGACCATCTTCCTCGGGATGCCAAGCAAGTAATACCCGTTTCCCCTTCAGAGAATCCGGGTCTATCTCCCTCGTTGTCATTGTTGCCTTCTCCCTCGACACCCCTTACGAGACTCCCTGCGCACTGGACCCTTTCACTGGGTTACTGGATCCATGCGATGAGTGACTCTTATCGTCTTATGGAAGAACGCAAATGGGGCGTCGTCAGTTCCACAGGGGCGATTGGATCCAGTTCGCACTCTGGTCTGTCATCTCCATATACCACTCTGGAGTCACGTATCCTCAGAATGGCGTCGAAATGGTCCACAGTTGCGGGCTTCCAGATACGGCGATTCACCCTGCAGATATGTTGTGTTTTGAGGCATAGAGGCTGCACGGATGTAGATGAAACGGAACCCGTTTCATCTACATCCGGATGAGATCTAGCTCTTGCCACAGTGCCTGCGGCTCCTCAGCGAGTCGCTCGGCTCTCAGGAACTTCTCAATCCAGTCAGAAGTTGATCCACTACCACCTTGGCATCTCCAAACAACATCCGAGTGTTGTCCTTGAAGAAGAGTGGATTCTGAACTCCAGCATAGCCGGTGCCCATGCTGCGTTTCATCACCACAACCATTTCTGATTTCCATACTTCCAGTACCGGCATGCCGGCGATGGGGCTGTTTGGATCTTCCAGTGCATCCGGATTGACGATGTCGTTGGCTCCGATCACCAACACCAAGTCGGTCGCTGGAAAATCGTCGTTGATCTCGTCCATCTCCAGCACGAGGTTGTAATCGACATTCGCTTCAGCCAGCAGCACATTCATGTGCCCTGGCAAGCGTCCAGCCACCGGATGGATTCCGAATCGAACCGTCTTGCCCTTTTCCTTGAGGAAGTCGACCACTTGACTCAATGAATGCTGTGCTTGCGCAACCGCCATTCCGTAGCCAGGAATGATGATGATGTCGGTGGCATCTCGCATCGCTTCGACCGTCTCTTCGACATCACAGGAGGTCACTTCGCCCTGATCTTGGGAGGAAGTGCTCCCCCCACCTCCACCACCGTCGGTACCAAATCCACCGAGGATGACGCTGATGAAGGATCGATTCATCGCTCGACACATGATGTAACTGAGGATCGCTCCGGAAGAGCCAACCAGCGCACCGGTCACGATGAGTAGATCGTTTTTGAGCATGAATCCTGCTGCTGCTGCAGCCCACCCGGAATAACTGTTGAGCATCGAAACCACCACCGGCATATCCGCGCCACCGATGGCCGCCACCATGTGGAAGCCGATGACGCAGGCGATGAGAGTCATCCAGAGCAGTGGTTGCACTGCCGTGTGACCATCGGCAGTGACGAATTCAAAGGCCAGATAGATACATGCTCCGACCATCAGTAGGTTCAACAGGTGTCGTCCCGGCAAGGTCAGCGGTTTTCCTGAGACACTGCCACGCAACTTCAAGAAGGCCAGTATCGATCCGGTGAAGGTGATCGCGCCGATGAAGACATCGAGATAAATCTCGATGTTGTGAACCAGTTCACCCCCAACGGGTACAGAAATTCCAGAACCCATGTAGGTCGAGATTCCCACCAGCACTGCTGCCAACCCAACAAAGCTGTGCAGGATCGCCACCAATTCTGGCATCGATGTCATCCCGACTCGAGCGGCAAGGATCGCACCAATCAGGGCACCAAGGCCGATCACCATGGCAAACACTGATGAGGTGGAGGAATCGTTGAGCAACACTCCGCTAAAGTTCTCCCCCAGGCCTTCCGGAAACTGCACCTTTCCCAGAATCAGCATCGTCGTGGCGGCAACTGCCAGCGCCATTCCGATGATTCCATAGAGATTGCCACGTCGGGCAGTCTTCTGGGTAGAGAGTCCGCCAAGACTCAAGATGAAGAGAACAGCTGCCACGAGGTAGGAACTGATGATGGCTCCGTATGGAATCATGATGGCCCCCTTAACCCTGGAACATCTTCAGCATGCGCTGAGTGACCAGGAATCCCCCGGCGATGTTGATGGTAGCAAAAAACACGGCAATCACTCCCAGGATCGTCGCTGGAGAATCCAGCGGACCTCCCAACTGGAGCATTCCGCCAACGATGATGATTCCGCTGATGGCGTTAGTGACACTCATCAAGGGTGTATGAAGAGAAGCGCTGACATTCCAGATCACCTGGTAGCCGATGAAACATGACAACACGAACACCGTCACCTGGTGAAGAAATCCCGTATCACCGGACCAGCCCACTGCGATCAGCGCCAAGCCGATCAGCAACAGCACCAATGGTCCTCGATCCTTCTTCTCGATTGAAGCCGCTGCTGCAACGAGATTTCCTGGAACGGCCTCGGGCTGCTTGGTTTCCTCCGCAAGTTTCTTGACAGGAGCCGGCCACTTCATCTCACCGCCGTTGAGGACCAGTGTTCCCCGCACCACTTCGTCGGCCTCGTCGACCTTGTAATTCTCTGCACCACCCATGTCATCGAGTAGGTGACAGATGTTGTTGCCGTAGAGATTACTGGAGACCTTGGCCATTCGACTCGGCAGATCGGTGTATCCGATGATCTTCACCCCATGGCTCTCGACCACCTGGTCTGCCACTGCTCCGGCAGTGTTACCACCTCGCTCCGCAGCCAGGTCGACGATCACAGAGCCAGGTTTCATGTTCTTGACCGCTTGCTCGGTGATCAACAGGGGCGCAGGTCTGCCCGGGATCAATGCAGTGGTGATGATGATGTCGATATCCTGGGCCAGTTCCTCGAACAGGGCGTGCTCTGCATCGATGAAGGCCTGGCTCATCTGCTTGGCATAACCGCCGGATCCGGTTCCGTCCTCTTCGATCTTCACGGTCAGGAACTCGGCTCCCATCGATTGCACCTGCTCCTCGACTGCAGGACGCGTATCGAAGGCGCGAACGATGGCGCCAAGCCCTTTGGCGGCTCCGATCGCTGCAAGCCCCGCAACTCCCGCTCCCACCACCAGTACCTTGGCGGGAGGAACTTTTCCTGCAGCCGTCATCTGGCCAGTGAAAAAGCTGCCAAAGTGATGCGCCGCTTCGAGTACCGCACGGTATCCGGCGATGTTCGCCATCGAAGAGAGTGCATCCAGTTTCTGTGCCCGACTGATTCTCGGCACACAATCCATCGCCAGCACTGTGGCCTTGCGAGTTGCTAGTTTTTTGACCAGTTCTTCTTCTTGCCCGGGCCAGATGAAACTGATGAGGGTTCCGCCTTCACGCAGAAGGTCGGCCTCATCGACTCCAGTTTCTGGATTCTTCATCGGGGCGCGCACCTTGATGACGATGTCGGACTGCTCCCACAGAGCGGCAGCCCCATCGAGCACCTCGGCTCCCGCCTGGCGATACGTTTCATCGTCGAAACTGGCAGCGGCTCCCGCTCCACTCTCGACCAGCACCGAGAAGCCCATCTTTCCGAGCCTCTTGACGTTTGCGGGGGAGGCGGCCACACGGCACTCGCCGGGCCAGACTTCCTGCGGAACTCCGATCTTCATCGACCATCTTTCCTTGGTAGCAATTTCATGTACCCAGAGCCAC
>Ga0008648_10001736_pt1 | contig 7836 bp, 7 predicted proteins | sample SaaInlV_100m_DNA_4_FD_59171 | JGI IMG/M metagenome (GOLD analysis project Ga0008648, IMG submission 59171) | Marine microbial communities from expanding oxygen minimum zones in the Saanich Inlet - SI037_S2LV_100m_DNA | ecosystem: Environmental > Aquatic > Marine > Intertidal zone ...
GCCACCTGCTTTGTCACCGTCATTGCCTGGCCACACAGAAAAAATTGGCGCAGAAAGGATGGCAAGCATTTGGCCATTGTTGGATTGATTGGCAATTCATTGCCCTACTTACTTTTCCCTATTGCCATAGCTTACGTCCCCTCTGGCGTGGTCGGTGTGGCCAACTCAACCACCCCTTTGTTTACCTTGATCATTGGCGTGATTGCTTTCCGCAAACGCCTCAGTACCATGGGAAGTGTGGGTGTATTGGTGGGCCTTGTTGGGGCCATCATATTGATTGCTCCCTGGTCTGATCATGGCGGCGAATCTCAACAATGGGGCTACCTTTCTCTGGCCATCATTGCCTCTGCCTGTTACGGCTTAAGCGTGAATACGATGGGCAGTTTTCTTGGCCATTTAAAGCCACGGACTTTGACCATGTTTGCCCTCTGGATAGCCAGCATCCCCTCCATTGGTATTTTGCTTTACCGTCAACCATGGCAGAGGATTGACAGCTTGATAGATGTCTCTCAACCTCTAGCAGCCATTGCCTTTTTAGGCATCGTCTCAACCGGCATAGCAACCATTCTGTTTGTTCGGTTGATCAAGCTATCCAGCCCTTTGATGGCAGCCTCAACTACCTACCTCATCCCTATCGTTGCCCTGTTCTTAGGCTTCCTTGATGGCGAGGCACTTGAACTGCATCACCTGGTAGGAATGGCAGGCATACTGCTTGGTGTTTATTTTGTCAACGCACAAAAAAAGGCCAGCTAAAAGCTGGCCTTTTTTGTTTGAACTCACTGTGTTCATTCGAAGACAGAAGCGTCCACTTCACCATTGACAATGGCAACCTTGGTTTTGAATTCCAATACCATACCTGGTCCCACTGGCATGGTTGTCAAATGGGGCATCATGATGCCGTTGACGTCTCGGTAGTCACTGATTTCCATGTTGAGTACCATGTCGCCCTCAGGCCCGGGCACTACACGGCTTTCTCTGACCTTCAAGCCAGTGGCTTGGTTATAAAATACCTTGATCTTGTTGTCGTTCGCATCGGTAACCACCAAAACATAACAGGGGTTGCCTTCAACATCCTGAAGATCGGCTTGCAATTGCACATTGCCAAGCGCACCTGTTGTCCACAGCAACTCTGGCAACCAAACAGACTCTTGAATGACTGCTGCAGTCGCTTCTGCATCGAGGGGTGTCTCGTTGCCGGAGCTCACAACCTTTGCACGGCCATCAACTACAAAGGTTTCATTGGTCCCTTGTGGAGATTGCTGCTTTTCATAGTATTTCCCTGGCGCGATATACACCGTTTTACTCTTGATAGACATCCCCATTATCTTCGCCTCAGCCTCCATTTGGAAGGTTGATAACGCATCAATGACCGATTTGCCGCCAATGGCTCTGTAGTAATTACCAATCACATCAGCAGCAGTCATACCTTCTGCTTTGCGCACAATGGGCGCAGTCGTAGCCTCCGCCTGGGAGGTGACATAACGGATTGGCAAGCCCAACCTTTCCAATGGCTGAGCAATCTCTGAAGCCTTACCGACAATAACCACCGTCAAGGCATCTGCTCTGAGGTACGTTTTTGCTACGCGCATCACATCATCAGATGTCACGGTGCTCAATCGCTTGAGGTAGCCATTGTAATAATCGGCATCCAAATCGAAATACATGTTGTTGAAGGCAAAGGTGGCTACCGTTACAGGGTTTTCTAACGAACGGCCAAAGGCCCCGGCTAAAAAGTTTTTTGCATTCTGCAGCTCCTCTTCACCCACTATCTCGGATCGCATGCGATCGATCTCCATAAGGAACTCCACCACCGAACTGTCAGTCACCTCATTGCGGACCTCTGCACTTGCATTGATGCTGCTGACGTGCTTGCTGGTGCCATAGCTTGAATACGCCCCATAGGTGTAGGCCTTGTCTTCACGCAAATTGTTAAACAAGCGGCTGGCTGACCCAGCACCTAGCACTTGGTTCATCACAGCGACAGCTTCAAGGTCGGCATCACCAATCGTCAATTCAATGACATGGCCCATCTTGATGTTGGATTGCACAGAGGCATCTCGATTAACCAAGACAATGGACGGTTGGGTTGGTAAGGTTGGGTTGGTGTAGGTTTTCGCCTTTTTAAACTTCCCTTTCCATCCTTTGAAATGCTTGTCGGCATAAGCCTCAATTTCTGCCTTTGACACATCACCAACCACTATCAATACTGCCACATTGGGCTTCCAATACGTTGAATAAAAATCCTCGCAATCTTTCACTGTAACGCGATGGATGCTTGCCTCAGTGGCAAACTCACCATAAGGGTGATCCTTGCCATAGAGCGTGGCGCCGTAAACCTTAGACTGAATAGCACCTGGATCATCATCCTGGGACTTCATTCCCGTTAACGTTTGATTCTGCAATTTCACAAAGGCATCTGCATCAAACAATGGCTTCAAAGCCACCTCATGCAAAACATCAAATAACTGGCTCGTGTATTTACTCAAACCACTGACTGAAACTGATGTAGCACTGGTTCCAAGGTTGGCACCAATGAAATCCACTTGCTCATCCAAATTTGCTTTACTGTGAATCTTCGTTCCTTCACTGAGCAAAGAGCCAGTTAATGCCGCTACACCAGCTAAATCGCCTTCAAATAATTGCCCAGGCATGATGGATAGCCTCATGCTGACACGTGGCAATTTATGGTTTTCAACCACCAAAACAGTCAAGCCATTGCGCAGCTTGAATTGGCTGTATTCAGCAATGGAAGGAAGCCTGGCTTCTGCAGCTTGGGGACGGATGCTGCGATCAAGTTGACCGTGGGCCGTTAGGCCTGCCAACATCAAGGTTAGGGTAAGAATGCAACGTTTCATTATTCAACAGCGGGATTGGCGCCAGGCTTAGGCAAGTAGTTCAGCACAACGCGGTTATCAGGATTCAAATAGGTTTTTGCCACGCGAAGGATATCCTCCCTTGTGACGGCTTGGTAGCGCTTGATCTCATCGTTAATCAAAGCTGCATCACCAAAGTAGACATGGTAATTGGCCAGCGACTCAGCAATGCCAGAAACGGATCCGTTACTCAAAATAAATTGGGCCTCAATTTTATTCAAGACCTTGGTGTATTCCTTCTCTGTTATTAAGACATCCTGCATGCGGGCAATTTCTTCATCCATGGTAGCCATTAAACTGTCCAGTCCAATGTCACCATTGGGCAAAGCCAAACTGATAAAGATTCCGTGATCTTCAAGGGCGTAGGGGAAGGCATATACCTGCACGGCTGTTTGGTCCTCATCCACCATGCGCTTAGACAATCGAGAAGATGGGCCATCACTCAATGCCGTGGTTAAGAGTGTCAAGGCATAAGTGTCTGGATGGGTCTGACCGGGAATGCGATAGCCCATAAAAACTGCAGGCAACTGAATGTTATCATAGACAGTGTCAACAATCTGCTCTGCCTGATGGTCCTCTACCTTGCTGGGTCGCTCAATAGCTGGACCGGCAGGAATTTCACCAAAGTAGGTGTCTATCCATGCCTTGGTTTGCGCTATGTCAATATCTCCAGCAATGGATAGGGTTGCATTGTTGGGGCCATAGAATTTTTTGTAAAACGCCATGAACTCTTCTAGCTCAGCTGCGTTAAGGTCATCCATGCTTCCAATCACAGCCCATCGGTAATTATGGGTCTTGAAGGTGCGGTCAAACATGTTGCTGATGAATGTACCATAGGGTTGATTGTCAACCCGCATGCGCTTTTCCTCTTTCACTACCTCACGCTGTGTTTCCACACCTGCTTTATCAATGTTTGCATGCAGCATGCGCTCTGACTCCATCCACAAGCCAAGCTCCAACTGGTTGGATGGCAGGATTTCATAGTAGAAGGTGCGATCCTGGGTGGTGTTAGCGTTCAACGAGCCACCATTGTTTTGAACCAATTGCATGTACTCCCCGCGGTCAATATTTTCTGACCCCTCAAACAGCAAGTGCTCAAAGAAATGGGCAAAACCTGTGCGGCCTGGCACTTCGTTTTTTGAACCAACATGGTAAAGGACGGATACCGCAACAATAGGTGTCGTCGGATCCTGGTGCAGGATGACATGCATGCCATTTGCCATGTCGTATTCCTCAAAGGCAATTTGAGCCTGCAAGCTTCCCGCCAAAACCAGGGCAGCTATTGATGTGAAAAGGGGGCGTATAAATCGCATAAATCTTGGATTTGCGTTGATGAGTCGACAAATGTAAACCCTTGATAGACAATAGGACAATTCGGCATGAAAAATATTTAGCTCTAAGACATTGGTCACTCCCGAAAGTCTGACTATCTTTGCGCCCCATTAAAGACAGAATAAAAGTCATGTATGTAATTGTTGAAATAGCAGGGCTGCAGTATAAAGTGCAAAAAGACCAGCGACTCTATGTTAATCGCTTGGACGCTGCGGAAGGAAAAACTTTGTCTTTTGACAAAGTGCTTCTCGCAGAAGACAAGGATGGCAAAGTAAATGTTGGCGCCCCAGTTATCTCTGACGCAAGTGTCGGAGCTGTAGTTGAAGCCCATGTTAAGGGCGACAAAGTCATCATCTTCAAGAAGAAGCGCCGCAAGGGCTACACCAAGAAGACTGGCCATCGCCAGATGATGACTGAAATTCGCATCACCAGCGTCAACCTTTCTGCCCCTAAAAAGGCAGCCACCAAGGAAGTCTCTGAAAAAGCTGCACCTAAAGCAGTTGCAAAGAAGGCAGCTCCAAAGGCAGCAGCAAAAAAGGCAGCAGCAAAAAAGGCAGCTCCAAAGGCGGCAGCAAAGAAGGCAGCTCCGAAGAAGGCAGCTGTTAAGAAGGCAGCTCCAAAGGCGGCTGTTAAGAAGGCAGCTCCAAAGGCGGCTGCAAAAACCCCTGCTAAAAAAGCATAATTAAGATTCCATGGCACATAAAAAAGGCGTAGGTAGTTCCAAAAACGGACGCGAATCAGAAAGTAAACGATTGGGCGTCAAAATTTTTGGCGGTCAACCAGCACTCGCAGGTAACATCATCATTCGTCAGCGCGGAACCAGGCATCATCCCGGGAAAAACGTAGGCATCGGCAAGGACCACACACTCTTTGCATTGACTGATGGCATGGTGCAATTCCAGAAAAAAGCTCAAAATAAGAGCTTTGTGTCAGTCGTTCCTGTACCAGGGGCCGAAGCATAATTCTTCGAAATAACAAATTATTTTTTCCCCTGTGGCTTCGGCGGCAGGGGATTTTTACTTTTACACCATGTTATTACTCTCCGCTATTCGAAATGATGCAGCTGGCATCGTCCAAGACTTGGCCAAGCGAAACCTTGACGCGCAACCCATCGTTGATCGCATCCTTGAACTCAATGCATCGCGACGAAGCATCCAAGTAGAAGCTGAAGCCGCACAAGCAGAAGCCAACCAAATCGCCAAGAAGATTGGGCAGCTATTCAAGTCTGGCAAGGGTGATCAGGCCAATACCCTGAAAGAAGATACCAAGGCATTGAAGCTGCGCATTCAAGCTTTGGGACGTGAGCTTGAAGCCATAGAGACACAAGAAAAGGATGCCTTGATCAGTTTGCCCAACCGGCCTGACGAGTTGGTGCCTGCAGGCAACTCTGAATCAGACAATATCACGGTCAGCACCTGGGGCACAAAGCCTGAGTTGACCGCGAACAAGCCCCACTGGGACCTCACTGAAATTTATGGTCTCATTGATTTTGAACGAGGTGTTAAAATTGCTGGCGCAGGATTTCCCGTATACACTGGCAAGGGCGCGCGTTTGCAACGTGCCTTGATCCAATGGTTTTTGGACCAAAACGCTGAAGCGGGCTACACCGAAGTGATCCCTCCCTTTTTCGTGAATGAAGCCTCTGCTTATGGCACCGGTCAATTGCCCGACAAAGAAGGTCAGATGTACCACATGCCCGTCGACAACCTTTACGCCATTCCAACTGCAGAAATCCCTGTGACCAACATGTTGCGTGATGAAATCCTTTCCAGCGAAGACCTGCCAGTGAAATACACCGCACACAGCCCTTGCTTCCGACGCGAAGCTGGCTCCTACGGCAAGGATGTGAGAGGACTCAATCGATTGCATCAATTTGAAAAAGTGGAAATCGTTTGCGTTGACAAACCCGAAAAATCAGCAGCACATCTTGATGGCATGGTATCTCACGTTGGCTCTTTGCTTGAATCCCTTGGCCTCCATTACCGAGTGCTTCGTCTCTGTGGTGGAGACCTAGGTTTTGCCGCATCAATCACCTACGATTTTGAAGTCTGGTCTGCTGCACAGGAACGCTGGCTTGAGGTGAGTTCCGTGTCCAACTTCAAAACCTTTCAAAGCTCACGTTTGAAGCTGCGCTACAGAGAAGATGTGCAATCCAAACCCACTTTGTGCCACACCTTGAACGGCTCTTCCCTTGCATTGCCTAGGGTGCTCGCTGCCTTGCTGGAAAACAACCAAGATGCCACCGGCATTGACATCCCTGATGTGTTGCATCAATACACAGGATTCACCAGGATTCAATGAGTATGACGAATCATCGGTGGGCACGTAGCCTTGTCGCTTGCGTCATGGCATTGGTCATCGCAGCTTGTGGGAGACAGGGGGGCATTGGTCATGACATTGACAGGGAAAGCTGGAGCATTGACTCCGCCCAGGCCATCATTGCCTCATTGGAAGACCAAGACATCGACCATGCCCGAAGCATCCTATCTCGCCACATGGCTATCGCCAACAGCAAGGCCTTTGATAGCAGTAAGCAAGCCATATTCCTTTCAGAATTTTCCGGCCTTCGCTACGCTCACAAAGCCTTGAACAAATGGCATGATGGGCTGAACAATCAGCAATGGTCTGAAACACTGGATTTGTTTGACAAGCAGTTCCGGGACCTAAAGAATGACTGGCAGCATGAATTGCGGGCAGATTCTTTGACGCTGCAACACCTATCAACGGAAAGGCAATTGCTCTGGCCCTTGCTTCAAACAATTGTTGACAAAGGCAAGGCTGCAACATGGGTCATGGCCAACCAAGATAGCTTGGATGCGCATTTCCAAATGCGATGGGACAACTGGGAAAACACGACCTTGTAGGCATGTACCTATACAATGTTACCGTGAATGTGGATAGCGATATTCAAGACAATTGGCTCCAATGGATGAAGGACACACATATCCCCGATGTTCTTGCTACTGGACAGTTCCTTGACTGTCAGTTGACACGGGTTATGTTGGATGAAGAATCGGGGGTGACCTATGCCATGCAGTACCGGTTTGCGTCCATGGCAGACTACCAGCTCTACCAAGAAATTTACGCTCCCGACCTACAACGCGCCACCCAAACCAAGTATGGAGACAAACTGGTGGCCTTCCGCACCTTGCTTGAAATCATCGATACCCAAAGCCCTCAATTATGAAATTACTTTCCCTTTTCCTTTGCCTGATTGGCCTGACAAGCCTGAGTCTAAACGCGCAAGACGTGATGACACCTGAAACCCTTTGGAACCTTGGACGGGTCAGCCTGGATGACGCGAACGAGCATGCTGTTATTTATGGCGTCACAAATTATGACCTGGACGAAAACAAGGGGAACCGCAACCTTTACATGGTCAACAAGGCCTCTGGTGAGGTCACTCAGTTGACGGATTTGGACGGCGGTGAGTACCAAGCATTTTTCTTTCGTGGTGGCCAATCTGTGGGATTCTTTTACCAGGATCAGTTGCATAGCGTCGACCCACGGACCGGAGAAATCAAAGCATTGACAGCCATTGAAGGCGGGGTATCTGACGCAAAATGCGTGGAGCTCAAGGAAGGCCGACTGGTCATGGCCTTTGTCACATCAGTTTCCATGGAAAAAACGC
>Ga0008648_10001758_pt1 | contig 7787 bp, 8 predicted proteins | sample SaaInlV_100m_DNA_4_FD_59171 | JGI IMG/M metagenome (GOLD analysis project Ga0008648, IMG submission 59171) | Marine microbial communities from expanding oxygen minimum zones in the Saanich Inlet - SI037_S2LV_100m_DNA | ecosystem: Environmental > Aquatic > Marine > Intertidal zone ...
CCAGTATTTCTAAATCCGTTAGTAGAATCTGTTGGTGAAAATGCTGTCCAACTACATGCTGCTGTTGAAAATTCGAATGTAGGTGCTACACCAGGTCCACTTGCACCTGTACACACAAGAAATTCTACTTCTTGGAATGTTGCTGCATCACCTATAGTAACTGTGTTATTATCACATGGGAAGAATGTAATATTACCTGCTCCACCACATTGTAATGCTGTAAGTTGACTACAAGCACAAACTAGGATAGAATCCATATCACCGAAAGTACCTGAATTATGTTCAATCGGGGCTACATTAATACCAGTAGTCATACCATAAACAGTAGCACATCCTACAGATGTAGAAAGAACTTCAAATGCATTAATCTCACCACCACATGACAGTGACTCATCTATGTTAGATAGGAATACCTCTTCCTCTTCACCTACTGCTATAGCACCTGTTGTGAAATTAGCATCAAATGCTTTTACATCACCAAAACCTGCGGCATTAATATCTAGTTCAAACCCATGATCATCGCTCTCAGTTGCTGTATGACATAATTGATTAGTACCAGATATATGAAGTGTTGCTGTAGGTGTAGATGTTCCTACACCAAAATTATTACATGTGTTACAATAGAATAGATTAGCGTTATCTTGTGCTACTGCACAGCTTGCTGAGAATAAAACACTACCATTTGTGATTGAACCTATATTACCATCACCTGTGTTAGTACCTGAAGTATTACCTAAAACTGTTTTTTCTGCATCTGTTACGGCATTTGTACAAGCGTTAGCCTCATATGCTGTTTTGATCTCTGCGTTAGATTGATCTGCTGTAGCATTTGCCTCAGGGGCATCAGTTAATTTTGATAAAGCAATAGAACCTGCAAGCATACCACTAGTTACTTTTAATGCACCGATTGCAGTTACACCAGCATTAGTTATTGTTATATCTCCTGAAACTGCTACAAGTGCGCCTACGGCACAAGCATTACCAACAATGATTTGACCACTACATATTGCTTCTAATTTAGATACTGCTATTGCTGCACAAGCATTTATATTTGCATTTAGGATTACACCACAACCAATACCAGCAGATGTTAGTGCTTTTGTTGTATCTGCAGTTCCACCAGTGCCATCTCCCGCATCAGCTGAACCAGGCATTAATTTTCACCGCGATGCCAGATATCTACATTTGTAGTTAAAGTTGTATGTTTAACTTGAACAATAAATTTAGTCCAAGGATTAGAAAAAGTAACTACTGTTGGTGCTACGGTTGTTGCTATACTTCCAGTTTGAATTACAACCCAACCTTCATCATCATCATTTGTACCTGTTGGAGCTACTATTGAAGATAAAGGTCTTGCATTTGCTAGTACCCTCCAATCTAAATCACCGGTTGTTTTATTATGAATAACTAAAACTGATTCTCTAATTGCTCTTGCATCTACATCTAATCCATCTGTGAATGCACATGTGGTTGCTACTCCTTCATTTTCATTATAAATTCCTATTAGGGAGCCCCCATCATTAGCTATCTTCTCACGATTAGTATTAATTTGAGCCATATAAATATATATAGCGGTAAATCTTATATAAGGTTTATTATAAAAAAGGGTTAGTACCCAACTACTCTTAGTCTAAATGTTGCATTAATTGCATCGGCATTGTCTGCTTCATCTAGAGCTGCACTGGCAGTGCCTGATTCATAGATTTTCAACTTACCTAATGTTGCTGCATCATTTGCACCGTGAACATATTGAGCCACTACACCGATAGTTGTTTCCATAACTTCAACTGCTATAATTGTATCAAATCTACCATCTAGAGATAAATCAACTACATTTCCTGCAATATCATAATCTTCACAAGATGCATAGACTACATCAACAATAGCGGTTTTTAGCTGTGATGTTAATTCTGCTTGAGGAGTTAAGGTCTTTCCTGTAACTTTCTCATAGTTAGAATTTACTGATATGGTCAGTGTCATATCTACTGAATGTGCATTGTGGTATATAAAGTTTAGTTTATAAATGATTATAGAGTCCCCTTTTCAAGGGATTTAAATAAAAAAAATACTTAAGCATACGCCTAAATACTTGGGTTCAAATGTGGTTTGTCTAGAGTTTAATGTCTCTCAACTTACCTTGAGCGATGAAACTTCTACATGTAAGCTCACCCATAGTTCTGAATACACCTTTCTCAACGAATGCATTGTTGATGAATGGATATCCTGGACTTCTGCGTGTTGCTTCGTAGTATTCTGTTGGAATAGATACCATGATACCTAATCTTGGGTAACCATATCCTTCTGCATCAGATGTATCCAATGCAAATAGTCTTCCGACTTCAGATGTATCACAAGAATTGCTTGGTGCATCTTTGGTTGGAATGAATGGGACTCCATAGATTGAGTCGACATGAATACCGACACCTGTGCCTTTGAATGTTTGAATACCGTTTACATCGACTTGTACTAATGCTTCGCCATATGGATTTGCAATACGGACGGATGGCATGTATAAGCCTTGAATTTCGGAATAAACTTCGTGGCTGCCCAAAAATACGTTAGGATCTTTACCTGCTTTGATACGGATTTTTCTAAGGAATGTTCTTAAAACATCATCAGTAACTATACCGTTGGTACCAATGGCACCAGAGGCAGAACATACTGTTGAATCGTAAGTTGTTCCACTATCCCTATCAATGGTTGCATTTGCTGCCCATGGGTCATACATACCTGTACCACATGAACCACCGGTTACATCTTCTTCAGCGTCACTTGAGATGACTCTGTCTAAAGATTCCCAGTTGAGGGTTCCCCCCCATGCACCACAGTTTGTAACTGCTGGTAATTCAACATCAGATAAGAGCATTCTGTTAAGAAGTTCTTTGTGTTGTACAGCCATGAATAATCTGAGTGAGCCTAAGCCACCCCAAATGTCATCTTTGCTGTGTGTTGCCAACCATTCCATTACCTCTGAGGCACTGAATGGTAGTTGTGCAGTTTTTGGTCTAACGTCAATTTCTGCGAGTGTTGGTTTGATTGTATCTGCGATTAAGCCGCCTTCTGCAGTACCGCCTAATGCGGTGTTGTTGCAGCATCCTGTATCTGCTAATGTGTCTGCTTTAGCAGTAATAACCCTCCATCCAGATTTATCCCAAGGATACTTTGGTAAAATACCAAAAGCATTTGCTTCAAGATTTAACTGGGCCCAAGCATATGCGCCAAAGATGGCGTTGAATGTACCTGCGGTTGAAGTAGTTATTGGGGCGTCGGCCTTTCGTAGGCTGTTTCGGTTATGTCCATAGTATAGTGCTTCTAGTTCATCAATAGTTTGTATTTTTACCATTGTGGAACCTCACTATCTTCTGGAGCTCCGAAGTCACCTTTAAGAATACGTCTGCCTACATTACTAAGACCTTCATAGCCTTCAGTTCGTGCAGCTTTTAACACTTCACTTACTTGTCTACCATATGATTTCTCAACGGTTTCTAGGGCTGCGCCTGGTCTTGGTGTTTCTGTAGTAAAGACTTGTTCTGCTTGAGATAAACTTTTCTCCTGCATGCTTAAGGAATTTTTATCAGATGCTTGTCCATTTTCAGGATCAGCTTCTTTGATTCCAGCTTGTGAAGAATTGCTTTGATAAGTATCTGGAGCTTTGACTTTAGCACCAATATCCTCGTCAGCTGAAACTTTTGGTTTCAATGGCAAGTCTGTTGGAGTTTCTAGAGCTTTTAGTCTAGCATCAAATCCGTCTACTGTTGCACCGACATTCTTGATCTCATCTTTAAGACCATTAATATCGAAGTTTTTGATTGTCTCGGTTAGAGCATCTAATGAAGATCCGAATTGGGATTTCTCTTTATCTTCTTTTTCTTCTTTAGATTCGTCTTTTTCTTCGTCGTTCTCTTGTTTTTTAACTTCGTCAGTCATGTTGTTATTTATTATAAACGTTTCTTGTTATATAAAGATATGCTATATAAGCTTATTTTTGAATTCCATGTTTAATTGGTGAATTATAATACTTTTTTCGAAGTTTTCGTTAGATCCACCAGTTGCATTGTCTTCTCCACCTGTATATGGTCTCTCTTCTGTCTTTCTAGGGTTATCTTTAGCACCTGTATCTTGTTGTGATGTCTCATAGGCTGCCCCGGCTCTAACTCCTCCAGAACCTGCATTACCACCACCGTCAACAGGAACTGATTTATGTTGTTCAGCATTTTCTTGTGCTTCATACCCACCAATAACATCTTTATGTGTTGATAACTCACTACAATCATCTTGTGTACCTGTGATATTTGAATGTGACATTGACCCTTGAACTCTAGATGGTGGTACTTTACCCATTACCATTGCATGGTGTTCATCAGTAGATGCATGTACACCAGGTTTCTGTTTAGATTCACCTTGTTTCCATCCTGCTACATTGTTTACTTTTTTCTGTTTAGTCTCAAAAGATTCTGCTGGGGGGTCATTATCTAATCTAATCTTTCTATTAACACCATCTTCTGAATTATTAGCTTCTAACTGTGGATCACCATATGCTTTATCTAGACCTTTAGCTCCTTCTTCATTTGTAGTAGCATTAACATGTTTAGGTTGTATAGCCTCTTGTGGGGATTTAGATTCATCTTCTCTTGTTACTCCTGGTTCTCTTCCCCAGTTACCTCCACCTGGTTCACCTGTATATGTGTTATCTGAATTTGTTTTAAGTTTACCTGCTGTTTCTGGTGTAATTGACTGTGCACCAACTGGTTTAGTATTATTTCTACCCATACTTCTTCCACCAAAATTACCTCTTAGATTTTGTTCTAATGCACTACCAGAAGGACAATCATTATCACTAACTCTAGAATGTGGCACGTTACCACGTAATGCAGCCATCTCTGATTCACTTTCTGCATTTCTTCCAGGTTTCTGTTTACTATCTTTTATATCATAAATATCTTCTTGATGACTAGTTTTATATGCATACCATATATCTCCTTTCTCATCTACAAAATGTGGTTCCATTTTACATAGTGTTTCTTTTTTATCTTTATCATTATACTCTCTAACAACTTCACATGTGTTATAACAACCACCTTGTTTTAATTTATCTGCTATCTCTGGATCTAGGTGTGTTGCTTCATGATTTGATAGTTGTGCATCTTGTACATTACCATGTTGCATATGTTCTTTCTTAGGATTAGTTAATTCTCCATACGCACCTGCTGGTTTGTTTCTTGTGTTCATACCTACTTTAGAACCTGGAACACCAGGTTTATTTTCATCTTTAATATTACGAGCACTTGGTGTTGGTGTTTTTAAACCAACTCCTGCTTTTACTGAAAATGTTGCTGCTAACACATCTAATGATTTAGCTTGAATTTGTTTACCTCCAACTATAGTTTTATTTCCATAAGGTTTCTTTGCTCCTTGTCCTAAACCTATTCTAGACTCTCTACGTCTTAATTGAGCTGGTGACATTGTATGTGTTTCTACAGTATTGCCTATTTTATAACCTTCACCTGTTCGACTAGTCATTCTACCTTGTGGTTTCTCTTCTGTTGTTTTAGGTTTCTTACCCATAACTTTAGGCATTTTATTTCCATATCTATCTACTTTATCACCTGTATCATTAGTTTGATCATATTTAGGACCTCCTGGATTATCTGAATCTGATTTACAAGTTTCTTCTGAATTAACTCCATTTACATAACTAGCTACTCCTGAACCAATAGCTTCTGCTGCACCAGTTCCAACCTCTTGTGCTATCTTTCCACCAGTCTCAGCAGCTGAAGATAATACTTTATCAGCACCTGCTGCTAATGCACCTACGATTTTATTAGTTGGTCTTACTGGACCTTCACCTTCATTATTTGCATATTCTAATTTCTTTTCTTCTTCAAGTCCTGCTCTATCTAACATTAAATCTTCATCTTTATCCATAGCTTTTTCATCTTTTAGTTTAGGAGTACCAGCTAAATTATCTACATCTGCATGTTCTACTTCAGCATATCTTGCAGAATCAACAACAGATCTTCCTTTATACATATCATAATTACCTCTACCAGCTGACTCTGCATTCTGCATAATTTTTTTAGGATCAGTTTCTTCTGGGTTTGGGTCAGCTACTTTTGATGTTCCATGATAAGTTGCACCATTATCTTGGTTAGGTCCTTGGCTACGGTCAGCTTCTAGAGCTTCTGCTTTTGGATCAATTTGAGGTTTATTTTTATCAGTTACATCTGCGAATGCTTCACCATTCTTTTTAACATAACATTTGAATTTATCACATCTAATACACATAGTTCCATCTCCTCTGTCTGTGGAGTTACCTGCCATGGCTTTTGCTATTCTATTATGTTGAGTAATCAATGCTAATGGTACTGCAGGCTCTTCACATACTGCTACTTCATATTGTTCTAAATCTTTTAGAGCATAAGCCACTGATCCATCTTTTTCTAATATAGGTGTTCTATCTGTTTTAGTTGCTCCTCCAAATGATAATCCCTTATATTTACCTGATTTAATAGAATTCCAAATTTCATTATCTAATTCATAATCCTTAAAAATTTCACCTTGAATAGTGATAGCTGCAAATTCTTTTCCTTCTGAGTCTTTTACGGTTGTTGATGCATAATTGATTCCTTTACCCACAACTCTATTACTATGAGTATCTGTAATAGGACCACCTCTAGCAATCCAAATAGGTAATACCTTCATTAACTCATCTCGTACAGTTATCTCTCCTTGCCTATCCTTCATCTCTACGGTCAACACACCCTCAAATAGTCTTCTATTACTATCTACGGCTGTTAGATCTTTAGTGATAAGCTTAGAAAAAAATAGGTTATCGTCCATGAGATTTATATAGTATTATACTATTTAATAATTTCCCTAGGAAGAAGCAACCTTGTTTCTGTTTTTCACTATATCGGCTGTGATAACAAATGCGATTGGTGCTAATATAACTGCTAGTGCTTGTAAGTTCTCGATTGGGACTTTATCCAATCCGACTACTAAACCAACTAATGCAGTATATGCCCATAGGGCATGATATCTGAGTCGACCTACTTGTTCGAATACCATATTCTGCTTACGTTGATGGATTATATAAACTTATTCTTTATCGTTTTCTTCCTGCCTGAGTAATTCTCTAGTAAGATCTGCTAATTCAGGATCTTCCCCGTGTGCTTTCTCTGTCTGCCTATCTATTGCTTTTGTTATTATTAATAGGGCCTTCCTAATAATAAGTATAGATTGTTTAAGATTTAATATATCATCTGCATTATCCTTTATTTCTTGTTTCTTTAACCTAAAATAATTAACAACATACCCACTAGTGGACACAGTTATTAGTAAAACTATACCAGATATAACACATGTTAGTACACCACACAACATTTATGCCACCGGCTTTAGTAATTTTTCTTCTATTAATTCTATAATCATAAACCTATTACGTAATATTTCATTTGTGAATTCATCCCTAACGTTAGGGTAGATTGAAAAATACCCACAACCCCAACAAAATTTTATACTATATGTTTTAACTCCTTGGTTTCCATTAACATGTTCGAACGCACGGTCTATAGTATATCTTGTTATATGTCGTTTACATTTCTTACACGAGTTGTACCCATCAGGCATACGTTTATATAAGTGCTCTTGGTATATAAAGTATGACAAACGCGTCTGTGTATGTATATGAGACTCTAGAAGAATATGTTAAATTATACCCACAAGGACAAGATGTAATAGCTGAAAATCACTTATCTGCGTTACATATTAATGAAAAATCCATAGTA
>Ga0008648_10001831_pt1 | contig 7662 bp, 7 predicted proteins | sample SaaInlV_100m_DNA_4_FD_59171 | JGI IMG/M metagenome (GOLD analysis project Ga0008648, IMG submission 59171) | Marine microbial communities from expanding oxygen minimum zones in the Saanich Inlet - SI037_S2LV_100m_DNA | ecosystem: Environmental > Aquatic > Marine > Intertidal zone ...
AAAATACCTCAAACTGGATCTTTATAAAAACCAGTATACAGACATCGGTTATAAAGCTCTCACGGAATCAGAGAACCTGAAAAACTGCGAAGAACTGGAAGTCTATAGGGATTAACAATATCCCGGCCACAGGAGGTGTGGTCGGCTAGCGATCCGGCTATTTTGCCATCATACCAAGGCGTACAATAACCTCACACGGGAATGCAAATCTGCATTCATCCTTTTTCAGCCCATTGAGCAACATCGTAAGTCTTAACCTGTAAAGCATGGATAAGCTTAGGGGTGCCCGTCATCTCTACATCGAGAGCTTTATGGACCAGTCGAATTCGTTCCATAATATTGGCATTTTCAAATTGGGGCGAAACGACCACTATTGAATAATGCCCACCACCTCCAGCCGCTTTATGCCCGCGATGCAAGTGGCTCTCATCAATAATTTCTACATGTTCCGCAGAGATTTTCTCTCTGAGGTTTTGATTTATAATTTCAACAGTATCCATAAATTTTTCAAGGGGGTTTATAGGTTAATTTTATTCAGTAGGTTTGGGACGAAATCCCACATCCGGAAAATCTTTAAACTGGTTGAGATTATCCTGAAACTTCTGGAAAGCCACATTTTCTTGTTCGTCCATCAGCTTAGCCCGGCAACGTGCACAAACAGGTATTTTCCCAGAATTATAACCTCTAATTCTGTTTTTGACTCCGCATTGAGGGCAAGGTATGATGGCTAAATCAGGATCACTCATTACTTATCATAACAAACTGACAGCTTAAGTTAAAATAGTTCTTAAAATATTCGATAAAATGTTTATATTTAGACAGATCGGCCAAAACCAGAAAGTTCCTTTCACCACCAAATTGGCCTTGGTATTCTGGATCATTCTGAGTTTGGCTATATTGTCCTTTTTTGCTTTCAGTATTTTCTTAATTGCCTTAATGGTTGGCGTAGTATTATTTGCAACCAACCTGTTTCAGAAAAATAAAAGCTCCATACCCAAATCCCCCTCAGGTTTTCAAACCCGAACCTATTCTTCGCCCCCTAACACCAAGAATGATGACGTAATAGATATTTGAACTCCATTTTCTATTTCAAATGAAATTCTCCAAGGACATCACCTTATTTTTTATAGGTCCCACTGAGTTGCCCTGCCAGACCTATAGTCCTTGCTTTATAGGCAGGAAAATTATCCATGAATAAAAATATGAAAAAGAACCTATTTGTCTATGCGGCTATATTGCCCATATTTGTGGCTTGTATGGCATATTTTTTACCTATGGATAAACAATTTTTAAAAGATTTATACCGCAATTTTTATAATAGCAATCACGATTCAGCTATGAGTCTGGATTTAGGATTTTCACATCTTCGCAATGTATCCCTGGACGAAAGTAACTGGACTGTGTGGGGGAATATTAGTGGCTTGCTTTTAAAGACACCTAAAATAATATTTGAAAAATTTCGCGGTTTTCCTTCACGACCCACCATAAACACATTACATATCGCTATTAAATTTCGAAGTTACCAACAGTTGCTCAATGATCGTGAGCAAGCCATGGAAAAGGGTATTCTCCAAAACCCAAAAAAATTAAAGGCCAAAATATTTTTTAACGGAAAACAATATAAAACAGAGCTTCGCTTAAAAGGCGATAAATCGGAGCATTGGAGAAGCGAACACCGGATGAGTTTGCGTGTAGCCCTCAAGGGGAATAAAAACATTCTAGGCTTTAAAAAGTTTTCATTACATAAAATGGAAGCCAGGCAATTCCCATTTGACCATGTTTTTCAGTCGACAATAAGACGCCTCGGAAATTTATCGTCGGTACATAAATATGTGCGTGTTGTTATTAATGGGGTGAGTTGGGGAATTATGAATATAGAAGAACATATGTCAAAAGAGCTTCTCGAAAAACAAGGAAGAAAAGATTCAATAATCATGAAATTTGGGAATGAAAAAATATGGACCCTTGGACAACGTTCTTACCCGCATTACAGATTGTCTGACTCAAAACTTAATATAAAATTATATTCTCAGAACAAATATTTAAAAAATAGAATTTTTAGAGAATGGTTTACATATGTTTCAGAAAAAAGACTCAATAAAGAAAATGATGAGTTATATAGTTTTGACCATTATGCTATGGCATTAATTTTAGCTAAAGTCTGGAATAACACCCATACATTAAAGCCATCCAATGCACGACATTATTTCAACCCCTACCTGTTGAAACTAGAACCCATAACAGCAGACCAAGGTCACTATGCGCTAATTCGAGAAGACGACAAAACAGCCAAAACCCAAGATGAACCAAGTCAATTTAATCCTATAAAATTTATTATAGAAGACATATATCAACATATAACAGAGACCGATAAATATAAGAAAAATTTTAACGCAAATTTCCTTTCCGTAGTGAATGCACTAAAGAATATTGAGGATGAGTTTAGCATTGCTCAAATTTATTTCCCCATTAACAAGAAAATTATTCCTGACATCCTAAGCGTTAATAAAAGGATACTCTCTGAAACTTCAGATAGTGCAATCTCCAAAATAATACCCGAAGCTAAGGAAATCGATAAATTACAAATTATTAATCGACTACCAACCGACTTGCAAGCCAAGGAATTTTCACAACATTTACTTATTAGACATTATGAAGATGGAGAATTAAAAATTTTCAACTTGTTGCCTGACACTGTGAATCTCAAAAGTTTAATACTTGATGAGACCACAGAGCTGAATCTTGATGTGGCAGTTCCCGGTTTCTTGCCTGGAAATTACAAGCCATTTATTTATCAAACTAAATTACGGGGAATTTACGACAATAGAATTATTTCAAAAACTGAATATAAAGGAAATGATCTAAGTCTCGCAATTGGCCCAACGTTTCTCAAGGGTTTACGAAATCCATTGTTACCTACCAAAGTTAAAAACAACCGGGAGTATTTGAAAGAAACAGATGAAAACGTATGGCTCATACGTAGTGGAATATGGAATATTGATGAACCGATTGTTATTCATGGGGACCTTACCATTGAAAAAGGGGCAGAGCTTTACTTCACTCAAGATTCCTACCTGATTGTTATAGGCTCCATTCAGGCAAAAGGCACGCTCGATTCAAAAATAGTTTTTGCTCCTCAGAATAAGAGCTGGAAAGGGATATATGTAATTGGTGATGGAGATAAATCCTCTGAACTAAAGAACGTAATAGTTAAATCTACGTCTGGCCTTAAACATGGCATGCTCAATTTGTCCGGAGGTGTAACTTTTTATCATGCCAATGTAGAAATTGAAGGTGCGCACTTTGAAAAGACTCTTGCAGAGGATGCATTAAATATTGTTAAGTCTAACTTTTCATTAAATGATATTCGATTTCATGGAACCAGTTCGGATGCTTTGGATAGCGATTTTTCTAGTGGAAAAATTGTTAATTCTGTCTTCAATGATATTGGAGGAGATGCTCTGGATTTTTCGGGCTCACGTTGTACCATTAAAAACGTAGAAATATTCAATGTCCAGGACAAAGCTTTTTCAGTAGGTGAAGTGAGCACTATTACAATAGAGAAAGCACAAATAAACAAAATTGGTATTGGTATCGCCTCTAAGGATGGAAGTAGTGCTACAATTTCTAACTCCAAAATAGAAAACTACACACTTCATGCTGCAATGACTTATAACAAAAAAGGATTTTATGAGGGTCAACCACGCATAGAATTATATGAAACTGAGGTAGATGGCGATCATCCCTTTGCTAAACAAGAACAAACAAGTTTACTGGTTAATGGGGTTGAATTTCCCGCAGGCAATATAGATGTTCAAGCGTTATATCAATCAGAAAAAATTCAAAATTAAAAAATACTCATGAAACTGAAGTGAGGATTTCGTCGGAAAAGTTTATTTTCTGGGCTTTTTATAAATATGGGTGGCCTTGCCATAGAATGCTTCAGCCGACTCCATAATCGTCTCAGAAAGCGTAGGGTGAGGATGAATGGATTGCGCTAAATCTTTTGCTTTTAAACCATGATCTACTGCCAAGACCCCCTCCCCTATTAATTCGCCCGCTCCTACCCCTGATATTCCCACACCCAGAATTTCCTCTGTATCCGGATCAAGTATCAGTTTGGTAACACCCTCTTGTCTACCAAGCGTCTGGGCTCTTCCCGATGCACCCCATGGGAACTTGGCCACTTGAATTTTTCTGTTGCTGTTTTTTGCTTCGGTTTCCGTTAATCCGCACCAGGCTATTTCAGGATCGGTAAAAACCACAGCCGGAACACAATGCTTTTTTTGACTGCAGTTCTCTCCAGCCAGAACTTCGACAACTGCTTTTCCTTCTGCTGAAGCTTTATGAGCCAGCATGGCACCTCCAATTACATCACCAATCGCAAATATGGAGGGCTCAGCGGTTTGAAATTGTTTATCCACAATAATAAAGCCCTTTTCATCTGTTTTAATTTTTGTGGTTTCCAAACCAATATCAGTCGTATTGGGTTTTCTACCTACCGCTATCAGGACTCTGTCATAATGATTAGGAATTAAATTCTCAGGCCCATCAAATTGAACCGATACCTGATTTTGACTTAATTTACAAGAGACTACTTGGGTGTTTAAATATATATCCTTAAACTTTGTTTTAAGTCTGGATAATAATACTCGAACAAGATCACGGTCTACCCCTGGTAACAGTTCACGGGTCATTTCAACCACTGTCACACGGCTACCTAACGAAGCATATACCGTTCCCATTTCCAACCCAATATATCCTCCGCCAACAATCAATAAGTTTTCCGGAATTTCCTCCAACTCCAGCGCAGTGGTTGAGGTCAAAAGTCGCTTGCCAATATTAGAAAACAATGGGGGGCATACTGGCTGAGATCCGGTAGCAAGAATACAATAATCAAACCCTATCTTGTCCTTATCGTTGAGCATCAGACTGTGACTGTCTAAAAGCCTGGCCCTCCCCTGCACAAATTCTACCCCCCGTTGTTTGCAGAGCGAAACAAGCCCATTGGCCATTTTGTTGATGACTTCACTATTCCAATCACGAATTCGATTCAGATCAATTTCTGGAGGTTGGAATTTCACCCCAAACGCTTCCGCATCACGGGTTTCCTCAATCAATTTGGAAAGATGGAGCAATGATTTAGATGGAATGCATCCCTTATGTAGGCACACGCCCCCGGGTTTGGGGTTTTCATCAACCAGAGTAACCTTCATTCCCAGATCGGCAGCTAAAAAAGCGGCTGTATACCCTCCCGGGCCGCCACCAAGAACAACAACTCTTTTTTTATCCATAGAATTAAACTCTTATAATCAGGCTAGAACTAGCGGTGCCTTTTGCGGCTCAATTGTTCCCAAACTCTTGGCTCTGCTTTAGTGTTCATTTTACCAAACATATAATGAAAAAGTTTTTTCGCGTCCTGTTTGCTAACATTTTCACCAACTAGTCGCGAGACAATGGACTCTTCAATTTGTAAAAATGGTTGCAATTGTTTACCCACTTTTTTAACGATCTGAAGATTACTAAGATCAGAAGCGGGTTTATTATTTTTTGAGGGCTCCCCATGCCTTTTTGTAGAGCCTTTACCCAAGAGTTTTGACTTAGCATCAATAGTTTTTTCAGATAAATTTTTAAAACCAATAAAATAAGGCAGGGCGAATCCTGAGTCCAAGTCACACAATGATTCAAGATTGTTTTGAACAACTGCAATTAGATTTTCAGAATGAACCTGAGAATTACAGGTTTTCCATTCCCAAAATTTATCATCAACCAGCGTCAAAACTTTAAGGTCCATAAGATGTCTTAAAAATAACTCGACAATATCCTCACTCAAATCATCGGGTACAATGAATTCCACAAAAAAACTTATCCATTCATCCATGCTCATCCTGCCTGAATAAACCTTTTTCATCGGCTCATCCTTTATCCTGCAGTATTCGATCCAAGCGTTTTTGAATCATTATTCTCCATGAATTTGATAAGGCCGGAAGAGAGATTAAGTCTTCCATATTTTGGACATTCATTCCCCCTTTTCGTAAGAGAGCATTTGCATTTTCAATAGAAAACCCATTAGCGTCTTTATGAATTAATTTTAGGGTGCTTCCAGATTCCACCAAGCCTGCTTTAAGCACCCTTAGATAATATCCGCTAAAACCGGTTTTTTTTATACTGCAGGCCATACTTTGATCATTAAACACCTTATTCAATTTATGACATGGTTGGCGGGGTTGAGAGATTTGAACCTGAGCGGACCCGACCTCGAAAATATCACCAATATTAACATCCGTTTCAAGCATTCCTTCCACGCTTAAATTTTCTCCCAAAGAACCTGATTCAAGTTTCCGGTTTAGTTTTTCATTCCAATAGGACAAATGTTCAACGCAGTAGACACATAAAGCTAAATCTTCCCCGCCATGGATTTTGGTATCACCCACACCATCTCCTTTTAAACCCAAATGATCCAAGAAGATTGGACCTGAGACAGGAGTTTTAAAAATGCCTGACTTGTATTTTTTTGGACCACCATCAAGGGAAACAAGGCTGGGACTGGCAATATTGATGGAAATAATCTTCAAGTAAAAATCTCCAAAACTTTACATCTAAGGTATTAAACACAGGTCAAAGATTACTTACTGTAATAGTGATAACAATCCCGGCCATCATTTTTGGCCATATATAAGGCTTCATCAGCACACCTGATAAGAGATTTCACATCTTTTCCGTCAATGGGGTATAAACCAATGCCTATACTCAAGGTTATATTAAGTTCATGATCCTCGATAAAAATAGTAGGACGAATTTTGTCTAGTAGTTTTTGCGCAAGCTTCCCTGCATCTTCTTGATTTGAAATATCCGGTAAAAGAAGAATAAATTCATCCCCTCCAAGTCGAGCCACAGTATCCTGTTGGCGTAAACAATCTTTAAGTCTATTTCCCACTGCCTGTAAAAGCTGGTCACCAATATCATGGCCTAAGTTATCATTAATTTGTTTGAAGCGATCAAAGTCTATATACAATAAGCCTACCAGGCTTTTGCTTCGCTGAGCCTGAAGTAATGCCATTTCTAACCGGTCGTTCAAGAGAATTCTGTTAGGTAAACCTGTTAAAGAATCATGATAAGCCATGTCTCTCATGGCACTTTCAGTTCTTTTTCTTTCTAATTCCGCACCGGCTCGCGAAGCGAATATTTTAAGAATTGAGAGAGTGCGCTTTTGATCCAACATGGGTTTGTCATCCATAATGGCCAAATGCCCGATAATCTTATAATGGGAATCAAAACAAGGTACCCCCGCGTAGCTGACAACTTTTAATTCTTTAAGGGTTTGGTCATTAGGATATGCGTCGGTAACATTCCTGGGGTGGAACGCCAGCATTCCCGCTAACACCTCTTCACCTGGAGTATCTACGGTATTAAAAATCTTTTTTTCAGAATAATCATTACCTTCCCATCCGGCAAGAACAGAACACTGAAGGTCCTTAATATTAATAGATTCATTTACGAAAGCATATTTCACAGGAAGTGCTTTAGCCAAATGGAGGACTAATGATCGAAAAAACTCATCTCCAACCTGAGAGGAAGTACCCTCAACAATTTGCCTGAATGCTTCTTTCTCTATTTGACGCTTGATCTCCCCGCCAATACTGGCTACAACAGCTTCTAAAA
>Ga0008648_10001839_pt1 | contig 7633 bp, 4 predicted proteins | sample SaaInlV_100m_DNA_4_FD_59171 | JGI IMG/M metagenome (GOLD analysis project Ga0008648, IMG submission 59171) | Marine microbial communities from expanding oxygen minimum zones in the Saanich Inlet - SI037_S2LV_100m_DNA | ecosystem: Environmental > Aquatic > Marine > Intertidal zone ...
ATACTACCCCATTCGATTGGAAAAGCTGGTGGTCGTGTCAAGGTGTCTTCTCCAAATCCTTCAATTCGCTGTATTTGTTCGGCAAAGCCTATAGTCATTCGTCGTTGAACAGCCGTCGCGCTTTTTTTAGAATTCATCTCATGCCCAATCGCATTACTTTCTAAACCACGGTGGAAAAACCCTGTTCTCGACCCTTCATCATCAAGCAGAAAAGGCTCCAATCCAACATTTACAACTTCACGGTTGTTTACTCTATCGTATTGCCTGGCATGGTCGTTAAACTTTAAGAAACACGGGCGTTCAACTACGACAGCAGCAGTATCTTTATCTTGAGCTCGAAAACCGTCCCAGCAGTTCTTACCAGTCATCTCGTCACGCCCGTCTAAATATACTTGACGGAACATATATGTTTGTACGTGCCATTCTTGGTAGAACAAAGCCATTTCGTACATGTTGGCCAAATAGTCTTCGCCTGGTTTGTGTTTAATACGTTCAATAATATTTGTCATATCGTCCAGAGTTTTACCATCAGTGTCCAGAACATTGCGTAACTGTATTTTGTAGAATTTCAAGTTTACCGCACGGTCTTGTTCGCGTCCATGTGATGGATTTGTGTAATGCGGCCACATTATAGTATTGAGAGTGGCATACGGCAATGACGTGTTCGAGTTCTCGAATGTTTTATTTTTCAACGGCGCAACCCCGAAGATTACGTCTGGCGGGACTTTTTGACCCAATAGACCGCCTTTGTTCGGTGTTTTAAATTGTCTCTTACCTTCCACTTGTCCGTTGAACACCTGCTGCCACCATATTTTAAACCACCCACCGTTGGCTGCCTTTGTATCTTCATCTACATCGACATCTTCAGGGTCTACATCAGCCATCAATGTTTGAAATAAAGTTTTGTCTGGGTTCTTACTGTGGAACCATTTTCTGTTCCTTGGTTTGTGTATAGTTGTCTCCATAGCACGCTTTCGAACACATATCCCATTCTCCATGACCACATATGGTTCTATCATTTTCATTACACGGTCGTGAACCTTCTTACGTTTTGGAAAATAATCATTGACCACATCTTCGGCAAGATACCCGTACCCACCTAGTGGCACGACGACCCTCTCGAATATAGTGCTGTCTTTGATAGCCAAATCTTCCACTTTGGTCGCTGATTGAATGTTCATCATGTGGTTGATATATTCTGATACATAACCACCCAAATATAACCAATTGCTCAATTTTTTTTCTTCCAACCAGCCTGGCCACATCCCTTCCAGAGAAAAAACTCGTACGCTCTCATTGATAGGATTTGGTAACCAATATTCTTTGTACTGGTTTAGTCCACCAAAAAGAGCAAAGAATACCATGTTGGCCCAGAATTGTACAAAGGTATCCTTGTCCGGTCTGTCCAGAGGTGGCAAACAATCTACCTGTTCCAACTTACGAATTCCGTGATTAAATATATATCGCTGGCCTCCAAGTTGAATCGCCATTTCCAACGGTCCATCGGCATCATCGACCCAAAAATGTCCATCACCAAGCGCAGCGAATAAGAACATGGTATCGTTCCATTGTAAGATAGCGTTGTGAACTATCCATTGCTGGATTTTATGATTTATTGTGTCACCCCAGATAACAGTGTCTCTAAATTCCTCCCATGTCCATGGGTTACCCGATGTTGGGTTGATTATCGTTTCTATTCCATCGTCGTCAGGATATATATCACCTTCTGCTGTCAGATGGTCTATCATACATAGATGCACCACGCGTTTAACGGTTATAGTAGTATGCGCTGCTTCTATCGCTATACCCATTCTAGCAGACCTTGGCGTATATTGAAGGTTGGTAACCGTTTCATTAACATTCCCTTTACTATCTAGACACTTACTGGGGTCTGGAATAGGTGGTGAACCATCATCCCCAGCTACCAACGCGCGTATTGTTTCTAGTCTGTGCCTGGGATGACCAGGCACCTCATCATTTTCGAAATCAGGCGGCCTGAAATTACCCGGTTCACTGAACCCATGGTAACCATACAGATGTTCGTCATCAAAGGCTGTTTGTTTGTACTTGGCGATGTGCCCACCCATCGTACGGCCTGAATGCTTATCAATTGCTTTTACAGTTCCCAATATGTATTTTGTATCCGCAAGGTCGTGTAACTTAACGGCCTCGAACCCCAAATGTCTAGGAGGTGTAAAAAGGTTTTCATCACCTTCGAGAGCATTAAAATCCCCATTTTGCTTTAAATATGCGCCGACCACCAATCTTGTGCCCTTACGCGCTTCATCAACAGCTTTTTGAATGATAGTGTTTCTACCAACATCACCGAAATTTTCCCACCACTCTTCAAGGTTACCATCATACTCAAACATTATCCATCCTGTTTCTATCTTACACAACTTTTCATCTCGTATCCCGGTGCTTTTCAAACATCTGGCTAGCAAGTCCTCATTTGTCAATTTCGATGAAACCAATTCGAAGGCATCGTGGTCATTTAAAAAGCAATGTATCGAACGCCCAACGAGCCACGGAGCAAAACGTGGGTCATGTCCCTTGTATGTCCCGGGTATATTCCAGTCGTCTGCTAGGTCATCCCAAGAGTATGTTTCTTCTATGTCGATGATATAAATGCCACGCATAAACATATGAACGGTTTCTGGCCAGAAATGAATAGAATACACACCAGAATTATTGGGCGAGTACAACATCCACATCCTTCTCACTACAGTCTCCATTTCGCCCCATCCTGGTGCTTTACCTCTCGTATCGATTCCTAGTTTTCTAAGCGCGCTGTGGGGTCCGGTACGGCAGCAGCCATTGTTTAATATTTCAATACAGGCTTGCATGTAATACTGGTGACCTTTGTATGCGTCTCTGTTACCACCATTTGCTGCTCGTTTCTTAGTCCCGTGTGCGAAGTACAATCTTTTACAACCAAACCCACCATCGTCATCGGCTGAATTTTTACTATATTGACCTCTCATGCGCCAGGCTTCCTCCCCTTCTTCGCCGGCCTTGTGCATGAGTAACTTTGCTAGTTCTCGTTCTTTAATGCGACCATCGAAATCTGATGTGTACTTGGAGACCTTTACACCGGCGTCATCTGTGTAATAATTTTCTTTATGTTCACCATTTAGAAAATATCGAAATAGATAGCCCAAGTAACCTCTACAGAATTCTGGCATAGTCTGCCTGAGGAATACTGCCAGTGGTACGCATCGCATGGCTCTCCACCATAACAAATTGAAATAGAAATCACAGCCTTGGCTTACATAATTACGTACTTGCTCCTCATACGATTTTATAAAATCAGACCAGTCACTTCTATCGTACGGTTCTGGATATTCTGTTGCCATATATTATACACATATTTTGGTTTTATAGTGTATATAAATCTAATGTTTAACATAAATGGCTAGCATTGTAAATGAAGAAGAAGACATACAGAACCCACCTGGAGATATTCGCCAGTACGGTAAACTGGCCGAAGACCTAGTACAATACGCCGACGACTTTTTTAAAGTGCGTTTAAGAGCCTTTTGGAATCGTGTTAGCCTAACTTGGGAGGCGAGGAACAATACAGTCATTGACCAGGCTTTGAGAACAGTCATTGACCAGGCTTTGAGAGACTCGGGTTTGACTATGTTTGACTACTTCGTCCAAGAACCTTTTACACACGGAAATGTTCGTTTCAGTCCTAGATTACGAGCCTTTATCGCGAGCAGAGTCGCGTTCCCCCAGGGCGTGACATTCGATACTGATGTCAATACGGACTATCGTACTGACCCACGAACCGAGGATTACTCCGACTACGTAGAAAAAATAAAACTATCGGAACTCGTACAGCGTAGATTTATACGTAGACTGGAAGTTGAAGAAATCGAGACACAAGCCGATGACCCTGCCAGGTACACACTACCGGTGGTAACCAGGGCTCCAACGACAGCAACCGACCGTGATTATTATGAGGACACAGGCTTTGAGAGTGTAGACCTAATAGAACAAGAGCTGAAAAAGATATATCGCCATGGATTGGAACCAGTCGTCCGACTTACAGTGGAGGATAAGAGAGACATTCAACGGCATAGGAATGCACTAGTCGAAGTAAACAATGGCCTCTACGAACAAGGTCAAATTAGAGAGGTGGATGTAAAAAAGCAGCAGCAACAAGATGTGATTGATTTTATTAATGCACATGAAGGCAAGACCGAACATCAAGTGGTATTACAACTCAAAGTTACCGACTCGGGTCCCGGGCAGTTAAATGAGGATGAGCAAGAATTTCTAAACAAATACTGTAAAGATAACGATTACAACGACTGGTGTGATGCATTTGAAGGTGCAAAGGAGGAAGTTGAAGATGAGGATGACCCACAAACCGGAGAAGCGGTCAGGGCCAACAGTCTAGAAGAAATTAAAACCCTCCAAGAAGAGAAAGCGTTGCTACAGTCACAAGCTATCAAGGAGGAAGAGGTCGGTTTCATGTTGGACGACTTCGTAACGGTTGAGCAGCGCACCTACATTGGCGCATACGCCATCGATGAAGCGCATCAGTTGAATGATATGATTGAAGGTATACTCGAATCCAATGCGAGGAAACTCAATGACCCAAATATACACAGACTACAAAATAAATTACGATTCGCCACGGCATTCTACGAGGGCATCAACCAGATATTTGACAGCGATGACACTGTACCACCGACCAACGAATGGCGAGCAGACAATTACCGCTCTCCTTTGGTTGGTTATGTTGTCTGGGGTATGAGTCATCGCCAGCCTGGAGTGGATAAACTACTGTTTAAACCACAAGCCACATACGTCAGAAGACTTATACGGACGGGCGCTCTACCATCCGTCAGAGAAGTACAATATATGATATTAACAGACAGATTGGGACGAAACTTGTCACAGGATATTCTAGAGGTCACTAAAGAACAAGGGGGTGCGTATAAAAATAGTCTATTGGGTATTTCACCCAAGAGAGACAAGAAACCAGCAGCTCTGCCAGGTACGGTGGAAAGACAGACTAGGGGTAGAAGTCTTACTTCGAAACGGGCGAATCAAACTGTCGCCAAGAAGCAGAAACATTACACGCAGCCACGGATAAATACGATGCCCGGAATGAGGAGCTCCAAAGCCCATACACTACAGGGTCCGCCTCCTCCGATGGGTGATGGAAAAGTTAGAACGAGGTCGCGCACGCCTGTAAGACGTGGTGGTAGCAGTAGCAATAGTATGGATACGGGTGAGATGTTAAATAAATTAAATCTTAAATTTTAATCATTTGTTTGTAATAATTTTTTTTGCCACCACCCTTTCTTGGTGGTAGGTAGTATACTATACTTATCCAATTTGTCTTTCTGTTTTGTTAACCAGACACCCGTACAATGGATGACTGGTGCCCCTACCAATACTGCTATAGCATCGTATATCAATCTATAGTCTGTTTTGAAGAAATTGGTAGGGTAGATAGTGTGTCCTTGCGCGGTGTATATTATCGCAAAGACGAGGTAAGCTCCTCCCGCTAACATAGGAATATAGGCCAATCTATACTCCAAACGAGGTTTGGTGGCCACTGCTATGACTATTAGTAATATATTGATTCCGTGTATCATCATATCATGTATCCAGTATGATTCCGTGGTTGGTGTGTCCCAGTGGTAATAATATTTCAATGGCCAGTACACAATCAAGAATATGGATAATGTGAATGTTAAGTTTTGGAAAAAGTTAGGAATCTTTATGTTCCAATGATGTTCCGAAGCGAAATAAAGAGCTTGGCTCACTATCGTCCACGTCGTCAAATATTTCAAATCGCTTATGTGGACCGTCAGAAGATACAAAATATATACCAAGGCAACCGATACATAAATCCTAAATAGCATATTGCTTGCATAGGAGCACTATTTATACACGATTTGTTTGTAATAAAATGCGTTTCGCTGTGCTATTTATATTATTTACGGTTGTTGTCCACTCATACCGTTTAAATTGTTATCATATCGTCACAACAATTCAATCACATGATATCTTACTCTATCCAGAAACGGAGAAAAGGTTACATTCCCTATGCCCTTCCGTGTCTGCTCATATTGTATCAGGTATGAACGAATCCTACGACGGGGTAGTTGAATCGTTGCTCAACCGTGTAGATGGTTCCCCTATTGATACATGTTACAACAATTCTTATGAAGATAAACTTTTAAGAAAAATAAATCTCAGTTGTCGCGACTTTTCATCAGACTAGCGTTGAGACCGTTTAGAATGTTCTCTTTTGTGTACCAACCAGGACATGGTTAAACGGAATAAACTTTGGTGTGACGGATGTCTGCACACACACGATTTTTTTTCTCACGACCATTTAACTCTCCTAAAATGTCGGCGTTCGTATACCAAAGAGAACTTTCTGGGAGGCAACCAACGCGTAAATGAAATGAAACACGTGTGTGCAACAAAACTTTTTCTCGATGTTGTTTTCATAAAATAGAGTCGTAGTTGGGGTACAAACTAGGTAAAATAAATTAGAGTTAAACGGTTAATATTTTAGCACGTTTTGGTATTTTCTCGTGATTAAACATGAAGGCTGCTGTGAATATGAGAACAGCTCCTACCCAAAAATTGACATGTGGATGCCAGTGGTACAGCACCTGTGTCAACACCATCGACATCATCACTGCCAAGGTATCGCTAAAACCCTTTACTACGTTCGATGTGTACTTGAGCACGAATGGTATAATAATATCCCCTGTACACTTGACAACGACCAACCCCATCATCAGCGACGATATAGGGTCTGACTTGACAATATACTCGTACTCTTGTAGACAACTGAGCAGGGCCCCGCACACGCCCAAGGCCGACAACTGTAACTGCCTGACCCACACCGACCCTGTTTCTTTCTTTATGATATCTTCAAAGGCTTGGTGGGACATTGCGGCACTTCCCGCCCCCACGATGGTGAAGAATATACCAGCCAGCTGGTGATGTTGTGGTAGAATCAGGGCGTCGTCCCGGTTGTACAATATGATACAGACACCAACGAAAAGAAATCCCAGCGACACTCGTTGGCGATTCGAGAGGCGTAGGGGCGTTATCAACGATGCGAATATAATATTGATTTGGTACACCAGTTGATGGAGAGAGGGGTCTAGATACATCATGCCCCAGAATAGACAATTGTTCTTGACGAGAGCCAGAAGAGCGGGTAATATCATTGCTCTCCAGTTGGTGGGGGCACGAGTCCAACCGGTCAAGGACACCATAATAACGGATACAAAAAGATGGATTGAATCTATCATGAGTAGAATAAGAGGGGCAGAATAACGCTCCACACCAGCTCTGTGTATAAGTACATTGTATATGGTGCGCTGTACAGCTAATGCTATTAATAATTTTGTTGACATTATAGTTAAAAATATATTTTATATAGTTATACAGGACAAAAAGTTTTAATCCATATATCTTTCCACTCGCAATCTCTCTTGCATTTGGGGGCCTTCTCTGCTTCTGCTGGGTGTATACATCCGTCGTTGTCGGTATCGCAGTCGCGAAACAACTTACGGAAACGCGGCCCTTCAGTGTGTAATATAAACGGTTGACTGAACAAAGAAGTGTGTTTTCGTACTGCCCT
>Ga0008648_10002006_pt1 | contig 7327 bp, 7 predicted proteins | sample SaaInlV_100m_DNA_4_FD_59171 | JGI IMG/M metagenome (GOLD analysis project Ga0008648, IMG submission 59171) | Marine microbial communities from expanding oxygen minimum zones in the Saanich Inlet - SI037_S2LV_100m_DNA | ecosystem: Environmental > Aquatic > Marine > Intertidal zone ...
GCAATACAGAAATTAATTGAATCTGGAAAAAACGTAGCCGCAATTAAAATGGATAAAGAAACTATTCTTGATGTTGGAACTCCAGAATCTTATTGGAACGCATTAAACTTATCTTTTAAATCCTCTAAATGATTTTAAAATTATGATGAATGTAGCAGTAGTTGGTCAGGGTTTTGTTGGTTTAACATTATCTGTATTTCTCAGCTCAAAAAAACTTCAAGTATTTGGTATTGAAAATAATCAAAATAAACTTAAAACTATACAAATTGGAAAATCACCCTTCTTTGAACCAAATCTAGATAAAAATTTAAAAAAATGTTTAAAATTAAAAACCATTCAATTTGTTGAATCATTAAACCCAATTTTTCCTAAAATTGATGTTGTTTACATCTGTGTTCCAACACCTAACAGAAATAACTCCATAGATCTTAAATTTATCAAGAATGTAATTTATGAAATTAGTCATCTTTTAAAATCAACTAAAAAAAAGCCTATGATAATCATCAAAAGTACTGTTGCACCACAAACAACAAATTTACTTCTTAAAATATTATCAAAAAATTCTAATAAAATTTTAGGTGTAGATTATTTTTTGATTGTTAACCCTGAATTTCTTAGAGAAGGTTCTGCCCTTGATGATCAGATGAATCCACATCTAATAGTAATGGGATGTGAAGATTCAAAATCACAACATAAAATTAAGAATTTTTATAAAAAATTATATCCTGAAAAAATACCTCGAACTTACACAAATTTCTCTACTGCAGAACTAATAAAATACAGTAACAATGCGTTTCTTGCAACTAAAATAAGTTTCATAAATTCTATTTCAAATCTATGTGAAAAAATCCCAGGTGCAAATGTTGATGATGTGGCTAATGCTATTGGAACAGATCCTCGAATTGGCTCTCTTTTTTTAAAGGCTGGACCTGGATTTGGAGGCTCTTGTTTGCCAAAAGATCTAAATTCTTTTATTTCTGTATACAAAAATTTTGGAATTCAACCAATACTCTTGAATAGTGTAAAAAATGTAAATGAAAAACAATCTGACCAAATATTATCAATTTTAAAAAATCGATACAAAAAACTTGAGGGAAAAACAATCTCTATTTTAGGAATATCTTTTAAGGAAAATTCTGATGATCTACGTGAATCTCGATCTGTAATATTGATTAAACAATTACTAAATGAAAATTGTAAAGTAAAAGTGTATGATTCTCTTGCACTTGAAAATACTGTAAAATTATTTAAAAACACAATTGAATACTGCAATTCAATTTATGATTGTTCAAAAAATTCTGATTGTCTTATTATTATGAATGCTGATAAAGAATTTAAGAAAATTACTCACAAAAATATTTCGAACATGCATAAAAAATTCATTATAGATACAAGACGTATATTAAAAATTTCTAATGTTGAGTATATTGCATTGGGAAAAAATTCTGATAATTATTAATTATTTTATATTATTTTATTAGAATTTAATTCAGTTTAGATCCTTTTTTGTCTATTATTGTTGCTAAATCTATTCCTTTACACATTTGTACATCATCTTGAGTTGAAAGAAATTCTAAAATTTTTGGATACATTCTTCCTCCTTTCATTTTTAAAACATTATCATGCCATAAAATTGTCATCACATTAAAGTCTGAATTTAATTGTCTGGAAGAATTCAAAGTTTGTTCTATGATGGAAATTATTTTTTCTTCAGAAATATTCATGTAAGTAAATAGATATGCATCCATTAAAGTAACTGGAAATTCAATAATATTATTAATTTCTTGATATCCCATATCTTCAGATGTAATAGTGTCTTTTGTTTTTCTATTTGATGAATCATAAACAAAATCTAATTCAGATAATTTTCTTTGTAATTGTATATCATTTGATAAATAATGTACTCTATTCCCAAAAATTTTTGAATTTGACAATTTTTCAAGATCATTTTTTTCTTTTTTAATTTTTTCAATATCATCAACTGATGAAGGATCTGTGTGTAATCCAATTTCCCATCCTCCATTTACAAGATCTTTGATATCTTTACTATAATCCATATAATCCCCATTTTCATATTGTGTACGAAAAAAGAAAGTTGATTTTACATTAAATTTTTCTTCAATTTCCATATACTCTGAAAAATTACGATATAATTTGTTAAATGGAGTATTATCAAATAATTTCACATCAAATCTATCCTTTCGTTTTAAAACATGATCTTTAGTAGGACCATCAAAACTCCAATCTACATCATGACTTAAAAAAACATATTGTTTTTTCATAAAGGACAATTCATTTAATATAATATAAGATAATGATTGTATGATATAACAAATGAAAAAAATTCTAATTACTGGTGTGGGGGGAATTGGCGGCGTTAATTTTGTTAGAGCACTTAAAATTTTTAAAGACAAATTTTTCATTGTAGGACTAGATTTCAATAAATATTATCTGGAATTTCCAGATGTAGATGTTAGAGTAAATTCACCTAGGCACTCGGATCCAAATTTTGTCAAGTTACTTCATGAATTAATTGAAAAATATAAAATTGATTTTCTACATCCACATCCTTCCTCAGAAGCACTTGTTGTTTCACAAAATCTTGACTCAATCAAAACAAAGACATTGCTTCCAAAACCCAGTATCATCTCAACAGATAAACTGAAAACGCAAAGAATTCTCTCAGATTCAGGTATTAATGTAGCACAAACAAAAATCTTTGAAAATCTTAATTCGATTCAAACTAGTTTTGAAGAATTAGGTGGTGGCCCACTTTGGATTCGTGCAAAAAGTGGTGCTGGTGGAAATCTTAGTTTGTTATGTAGTGAACCCAAAGAAGTTGAATATTGGATGAAATTGTGGATATTACGTGGAAAAGCCAACATTGATGATTTTATGTTACAACAATTTTTACCTGGAAGAAATATTGCTTGGGATAGTTTTTGGTATGAGGGTAAATTAATTGCATCATTTACTAGAGAGCGATTAGAATATCCACTGAAACACATTTCCCCATCAGGAATTACAGGAACTCCAAGCGTTTCTAGAATCATTATTGACGATGAAGTAAATAAAATTGGAATTAAATCTGTTCAAACAATTGATAAAAAACCCCATGGAAATTATGCAGTTGATCTAAAAGAAGATTTTGATGGAAACTGGCATGTTACTGAAATTGATTCAGGAAAGTTTCATACAACTACACCGCTATGGGGTTATGTATCGACAAATCTTTTGAAACAAGATCCTTTGAAAAATTTACCTTATCTGTATACGATGATTGGATTGGGAGAAATTGAAAAACCTGAATTATTAGGATGTGATATTTATCCTAATGATTTACATATTATACGACATATAGATTGTGGAACTTGGTTGTATAAAGAAGATGGATACAAGGAAAAAATTCTATGACAAAAGGAATAATTTTTGATTTAGATGGTACTTTGATACAATTACCAGTAAATTATGAAACTGTCCAAAATAATCTTAAAGAATTTTTTAATACATCTAAAAATCTAAAACCACTAATTCCTACAATCATAAAGTTATCCAAAAATGATCAAAACAAGATTGATACATCCTTTGATATAATTTGTAAAGAAGAAGTATTAGCATCAAAAAATTTTAAAATTATGGCTGATGCAGTAGAAATTTTAAATTTTTTAAAATCTAAGAATTTAATTTTATGCCTAGTCACTATGCAATGTAGTGATGCATTAGAAAAAATTCTTCAAAAAATGGAAGTTTTAGATTTGTTTGATTCTATAATTTCTAGAGATGATTCTTATGATAGATTTGAACAAATTAAAAATTCATTAAAAAACATTTGTCTTGAATCATCTGATGTTTTAATGGTTGGTGATCGAATTCATGACGTTAAATCTGCTAAAAAGGCTGGCTGTATACCAGTTTTAAAAATTAATGAAATTGAAAAAATTCCTCCTTTTCCATGTCAAAAAATTAAAAATTTAAATGAACTTAAAAAAATGAATTTTTCATAGGACGATTGAATCTCTATAGAATATAAATAAATCTTTATGATATTTAATTCATGCTTGAAAAATGTGGCATTGGAATAGATGTAGTTAATGTAGATAGATTTTCTTCAAAAACATTTTCTAAAAATATTACATTTTATAAAAAAATATTCTTAAAAAAAGAAATCGATTATTGCACTAAATTTAAAGATCCATACCCACATTTTGCAGGAAAATTTGCTTTAAAAGAGGCAGTGATTAAAGCATTAAATAAAAAAATTAGTTTTTTAGATATTGAAACATTTCATCAAAATAATGTTCCTCATGTTAAATTAAAATCTCTTCCAAAACATACATCATTATCGTCAATTAGTCATGAAAAAAATATTGCAGTATCTATTTTTTTAATTGAATTTTTATAAAAATAAAATTAGTTAATCAAAGAGCTTAAAAGAAAAAGGAATTTCATATGTATATGAGAATTTTGATGGTTACACCATCTCAAACAGGGATAGGTGGAACTGCTAAACATGTACGTGGATTAAGTGATTTTTTAAGATCAAAAGATCATCATGTAACTATAATTTCATCTGAAAATACCTTTACTATACCGATAAAAAAATTGAAAAATCCTAGCTTTATGATTTCTTCACTAATTAAAACAAAGTTTTCCGGAAATTATGATATAATACATGCACATCATCCTATTGCTTCTCTTTCTTTCAAAGCTTCATCTGCAAAAAAAATTGTGACTTTTCATGGAATTTATAGTAAACAAATTGGAATTTTACACGGAAATACTGCATCTAATTTTTCAAACAAATATGAGAAAAATGCATTATCATGGGCTGACGCAATTACTGCTGGTTCGAAAGAATCATTCGAACATTATTCTGAGCAGGGTTATACAGTTAATTATATTCCAAATGCAATTGATGTAACTTCATTACCAACTCATGTGACTAAAAAATTTGAAAAACAAATTATTTTTGTAGGTAGGCTATCAAAAGAAAAAGGAGTAGAATCAATAATTAAAATATCTAAAACTTTGCCATCTGAATTTCATTTATTAATAATTGGTTCAGGTCCTATGGAAAAAGAAATTAAAAAAATAGATGAATTGTACTCCAATGTTCATTATTTAGGCTATCTTGAAAAAGAAGATCTTATCCCTATTCTTAGAGGATCTATGGTGCTGATACAACCTTCACTTGTTGAAGGGATTAGTACTACCGTATTAGAAGCAATGGCATGTAAAGTTCCGATAATTGCATCTGATGTTGGTGGTAATAAAGAATTAGTTTTAAATAATCAAAACGGGTTTTTGATAAATCCAGATTCACCTGGTGAATTATTAGAAAAAATTTTACAAATATCTAAAGATTTACAATTACAGCAAAAATTTGGCCAAACATCATTTGAATTAGTTAAAAAGTTTGAGTGGAAAGAAATAGGTCAGAAATATTTAGATCTTTATGAATCTCTACTTGCAAATTAATTGCTATAATATTTTTTTAATCCTTCCTCTAGACTAATTTTTGGATACCATTTTGTTTTTTGTTTAATTTTACTGATATCTAATTCCATCTTTGGAATAAAATTTGCTTTATTTTCTTCAAATGATTTATCTAATTTAACATCATAAATCTTTTCAAATATTTGTAAAATTTTTTGAAATGAATAACTTTTTCCAGAACCTACATTAAATATCTCAAAATCACATTCATAATCAATCATTAATAAAATTACATCAACTACATCATCTACAAAAATAAAATCTCTCTTACTTTTTTTATTAATAATTTTAATTGGTTTGTTATTTTCAAGAGCTTCATAAAGGTTTGAAATTAAAAATCCACTCTTCAGTCCTTTTCCAAAAACATTAGCCAGTCTTAAAATAATAATTTTTAATCCATATTCTTTTGCATATATTTTACATAATTCTTCAGCAAGAATTTTACTTTTAGTGTAGGGATTATTATGCATAATAGGATGTTTTTCATTGACAGGATTATACTGTGGTTTTCCATATATCGAACTACTTATGAAGATTAATTTTTCAACTTTTTTTTTAACACAATATTCTAAAATATTCAATGTCCCTAAAACATTATTTTCAAAGAATCCTTCTTTCCCCTTATTATTACTTTGAGGAATTTTACTAGCTAAGTGAATAACTACATCAACACGTTTTGTTTGTAATACTTTTTCTCTTGATAATAAATTATCCTTTTTTCCAAAAAGTATAGTTTTATGTGATATTTTATCAATTAAATGACTTCCAATAAAACCTGAAGAACCCGTAACTAATATTGATTTTTTCCTCAATTCACTCTATACATATTACTTGAATTTATTCTAATATCATAATCATAAATTATATTTTTTATAATTATTAATAGAAAATGATTTATTGAAAACAATAACACAATAAAATATGTCCTCGCTTTTAAAAGGAAAAAAAATTCTTGTTACTGGTGGTTCTGGTTCTATTGGGAAAGAAATTGTTAAAAAATGCTTATCTGAAGATGCATCATTTGTTAGAGTATTTAGTAATGATGAAAATGGACTTTATGAAGCTGAATTAGAATTCCCCCAAAAAAATATTGAATATATTGTTGGAGATATACGTAATTTTGAAACTGTTAATTCTGTGGTGAAAGATGTCGATATTGTATTTCATACATCTGCTCTAAAACATGTAGATAGATGTGAATTAAATCCATTTGAAGCAGTAACTGTCAATACCATTGGTACATATAATATTTGTAAAGCCTCATTAAGAGAATCTGTTTCAAAAGTAATCAACATTAGTACTGATAAGGCAGTTAATCCTGTGGGAGTATTGGGTGCAACAAAATTACTTTCGGAAAAATTAATTTCATCTGAATCATTTCTTAACAAATCTAAAACAATTTTCTCATCAGTGAGATTTGGTAATGTTTTGCAAACACGTGGTTCTATTATGCCAAGAATTGAAAGCCAAATAAAGCAAGGTGGACCAATTACTTTAACAGATAAAAAAATGCAGAGATTTTTTATGACAAAAAGTCAATCAGTAGAATTAATTCTAAAAGCTGCTGAATATGCAAAAGGTGGTGAAACCTTTGTTTTAAAAATGCCTTTAATTTTATTGAATGATCTTTTTGATGTTATGAAAGAATTAATTGCTCCAAATTACAATCTAAACCCCTCTAAAATTAAAACAAAAATTATCGGCATAAGACCAGGTGAAAAAATTACAGAATATCTTCTGACAAATTTCGAATTGGAACATGTTTTAGAAACAAAAGATTTTTTTATTATTCCATCTATGTTTGAATCGTCAAATCCTAAAAAATATAAAA
>Ga0008648_10002098_pt1 | contig 7128 bp, 10 predicted proteins | sample SaaInlV_100m_DNA_4_FD_59171 | JGI IMG/M metagenome (GOLD analysis project Ga0008648, IMG submission 59171) | Marine microbial communities from expanding oxygen minimum zones in the Saanich Inlet - SI037_S2LV_100m_DNA | ecosystem: Environmental > Aquatic > Marine > Intertidal zone ...
ATACGCCGTTTGATGTTCTCTAAAACGACGATCGCGTCATCAACCACGAGGCCGATCGCGAGAAGCAAAGCCAAAAGCGTGATCACGTTAATTGAGAATCCGAGGGCATAGATGATTCCGATGCACCCGATCAATGCAACGGGTATTGTCACAATTGGAACCAGAGCGGCCTTAAAGGATCGCAGAAAAATAATAATGACCGCGACGACGAGAAGCAGCGAAATGGCGAGCGCAATCAAGACCTCACGGATGGACGCTGCTATGAAAAGTGCATCGTCAGAGCCGATAATAATTTCCATACCGTCGGGCAAAGTCTTAGAAATGATCTTTATTTCGTCCCGAACATACTTTGAGATCGTCATCGTATTAGCTTGGCTTTGTCGTAATACCGACATGCCCACGGCATTACGACCGTTCGCACGAATGATGAGATCATCATTTTCGACGCCCCTCTCGACTCGGGCAATATCTTTGAGGCGGATCGGATAGTCATTGATCTTGCGGATGACAATTTCAGCAAAATCTTCAGGATCGGTGAGTCTTCCATCCAGACGAACCTCGAGCATTCTCTGACTCGACGTGATGTCCCCAGCGGGCAACTCGAGATTACTTCGACGAATAGCGACTTCAACATCGGATGAGGTGAGGTTCCTTGCTGCCATGGCCCTTCTGTCAAGCCAAATTCGAATGGCATAACGACGTTCCCCTCGAACGTCGACTTTGGCGACACCATCTAGAGTCGACAAATGATCTACGATATACCGCTCCACGTAGTCCGTGATTTGTTCAGGGGAGTGCTTGCTCGAAGCAACGGCAATCCTCATGACCGGGTCTGCATCGCTATCGTTTTTTACGACAGCTGGATTTTCGATATCTTCTGGCAAGGATCGTCGAGCACGACCCACGGCATCTCGAATATCGTTTGCAGCTTCATCAATATTTCGTCCAGGCGAAAACTGAATTACCGTTCGACTTCGACCCCGACGACTTTGAGAACTGATGGAATCGACACCTGACACTCCCGAGACCGCACTTTCAATGACTTCTGTAATTTCGGTATCAATCACTTCAGGTGAAGCGCCTTGATAGCGAGTGGTGACGGTGACGACACTGGCATCAACATCAGGTAGCTCACGAATCGGTATGGACTGCAGGGACGCAATGCCTGCGGTAATAATTAGTAAACTGGCAACAATTGTGGTGACGGGGCGTCGAATAGCGATTTCAGATAGTGAATAACCGGTCCTCGGCATTTGCTCATTCTCCGGTGTCGAGTGACGCGTCCGTGTCGGGATCAATTTTCTTTACTGATGATTTATGTCTGACTTTCTGAAGGCCTCGTGTTACCACTTCTTCTTTTTCAGAAAGGCCATCAGTTATTTCGACAAGCCCGTAGGTCCTTCTGCCAAGCGAGACGCGGCGTTTTTCTATCTGAAAAATTTCTGGATCATCACCGGGTGTCAGTAGGAATACAAATTGTTCGCCAACTTCGGTGATAACGGCTTCTTCAGGAATCACCAAGGCTTCTTGATTGTCAGCAATGATACTGACATGAATAAACATACCTGCCGGAAGTGCGAGATCCGGATTGTCGATAACGGCGCGAACTTTAAACGAGCGCGAGGTCGATTCAATCCGTGAGTCAATCGCTATGATTTCTCCAACAAAGTTTCGTTTCGGAAAAGCCGCTGCATGGGCACGGATCGTGTTTCCGAGTGATAACATTCCATAAAGATTTTCTGGAACAGAAAATTCCACAACAACTTGAGAGAGGTCGTCGAGTGTCGCGATTACATCACCCTCTTTTATTCGGGATCCCTTTTCGATACTTGAGAGGCTAATAAGGCCGTTAAATGGCGCGCGAATCGAGCGATCATCTAGATTTTTTTGCGCACGCTTAAGGGCTGCGTGCGCAATTTTGGATTGCGCCCGAAGACCGTCAATAGCGGCCTCTGACATTCCATTGGATTGTTGTAGCGTGTCAGAACGTTGTAACGCTCTCGAGGCCTCCTCCAGCTTTGCTTTTGCCTCCATGACATTCGCCTCTTCGATAACCGAGTCAAGTTTTAATAACAATGAACCGGCTTTGACGGGCGCGCGTGTAGATAAATAGGCTTCTTCTACACGTCCCGAAGAAAGAGGGGTTACCTCAATTGAGCGAAGAGCCTTCGTGGTGCCCACTGCTTCGATCATTTGATCGAGATTTTTGATTCCAACTGACGCGCTTTCGACCATTATGATCTGACTCGCTCTACGGTCGGGTCGTTGACTAACTTCTTCCGATGAGAAACTGTGCTGCCAAATCTGATGTCCGGCGACAGCAAAAACTGCGATGCCGATTGCCGAGAAAATTTGTCTTTTCAAAATCGTTGGGGATCCGAAGCCGCTAATTTAAGGGTCTAATCTATCTGTCTGGGATTATGAACCAGATGACGTCGACGCAGATGAATCTATACCCAAACGGCCTGAGGCGTTAAGGCGGCGCCTCGCCACCCCGGGCGAGAGTAGCGGTCTCGATACGGCAGTGAACATCTAAGCGCAGCCGCCCCAGTTTTATCCGATTTGTGATAATTAACGACGAGGAGGGTTATCGCTAAATCGGATAGTTGCGCCTCAAAATGCCGTGTTACGAAAGATAATCAGGCGGCTAAATTAATCCTTTGTATAGCGCATAAAATATTAAAATAACGACTATCGTTAATGTGAGGTGAATAATTCCTTTTTTCATACTCTATTCCTCCTTGGGTAGGGTTTGAAAAACGCAGGCGTCTAAAAGCCATTCTCGCGAGCAAAGTTGTGGACTGGAGGAAAATCCCTCTTTTTATGTGCAGGATAGCCATGCTGCATCCGCATGAATCTCGCAGGGCTTTCCACGCTCTTCGATTCAGTGTATCAGTTTTTTCGAAGATTTTTCACTACGATCAATTGGGCGAGTAACACCGGCCTGATGATGCACAAGCTTCCATCCCGATTTTTCATAGTGAAAAATATTGGTTGCGATGAGCCTGTTATTCCCGATTTCTTCAAAGCAGATTACATAGCCTGAGTGATCGTTGATAAAAGTTTGAGGGTTCGCACAATGAATTTTGGGTGGGTTGGCCAAAATACTCTGCCAACTTCGAATCACGGCAATCCGACCGACAACTGACCCCCATCCGGGGTGGATGCACGAGATATTTTCGTTTTCCGACCAAATTTCAGACATCTCTGTCGATTTTCCGTTTGAGAATGCATCGTAGAAGGCGCTGTTTATTGCGATCAATTCTTGGTGGCTCGAATTCATGCTGGACCTTTTTGTTTGGTTTCAAACTATAACTAAGGCATCAATTATTATAGACCTTGAGGCGACTCAGTTCGTGGTTTGTTCTGAACAGACGATGGAAGGAAAGGCATTTTGGGATTCACATTGCATCAACCACGTGCCGACTACGATGTTGCTATGGCTATTCAGATAAATCGTTTTATTCTTGCTTCCACGCTTGCGTGCTTTTCGCTTATGACTCGTGCAGATAAAGAAGAACCCAGTCTTTGGTCGCCGACCTCAGCCAACGACTGGCAGTTTGTAAGCGATCAGGTAATGGGTGGAGTGTCGTCCGGTGAAGCTTCGGTTTCACTAGAGGGTGTAGCGCCTCAAGTTCAAATGACGGGAGATGTGAGTACTGCGAATAACGGCGGATTCATTCAAATCAGGCGAGACGTATCGAATCTGACGACGAAAAATATCTCGGGTGTTTATCTAACCGTCAAAGGTAACGGCGAAAAGTATTTTGTGCACATTCGGACCAAATGGACAGTGTTGCCGTGGCAGTATTACCAAGCGGAGTTTGCCACCTCAGATCAATGGCGCGAAACTCGGATATCGATTGGGGAATTCAACGGGTCTAGCTGGCTATTGCCTACAAATATCTCAGGCGGAGATATCCGCTCGATCGGCATTGTGGCATTCGGTCGGGATCACGCCGCAGATATCAGTGTTCGAGAGATTGGTTTTTTCTAATTTGGGTTATCCAATACAGTCGTGAGTAAAAATATGATTACCGTTTTTTTTGATGGGAAATGTAGTCTTTGTAGTGCTGAAATAGGCCATTACAAAAAGATTGTCCCAAAAGGGGTGTTTACTTGGGTAGACGTTACAAAATCGACCGATCGTCTCCAGCGATTAGGTGTTTCACAGATTGAAGCACTTAAATCACTTCATGTGCAAAATCAGAGCGGTCAGTTATTTTCTGGTGTCGATGCGTTTGCTGTGTTGTGGCGAGCGATTCCGAGGTGGAGGGTGCTGGGCATAGTTGTAAAGCTTCCTGGGGTATACCAGATTGCTAAAATCCTTTATCGAAAGTTTGCGGATCGACGCTTCAAACGGCTGTCCCACTGTCAGGCATTGATGTCTTGAAGATGGCCCTTAAAGGGGTGATGGTTTGGGTTGTTCAGGCGGGCGCCCTCATCGCGATGTCAGTCCTTTCGGTTCCCAGTCTCGCACTCGACTCGGGTGATAACTCACTTGAACTGCAGGGAGAGGCGCTTGTTGAAATTGGTCCTTTTGGTTTAGATGTCTACATCGCCAGATTTTTTGAGGGCGCTGACAACGAGAGGTTGCTCGAGCTCGAATATGTCCGGGATGTTGCTCGGAAATATTCCCACATGGGCTGGGAAGAAGGTCTGAAAAGTTTTTCGGATTCAAGATATCAGAATTCAATACGGTGGATATTGGAGACAACGCCAGATGTAGAAAAAGGAGATCGTCTAACCTTCGAAACCAAAGGCGATATTACCTCGGTCAAACTCAATGGGGTGCTGCTTGAACAGACAGATCAAGAACACGCGGCGATGCTGATTCTCGCGCCTTGGGTTGGCATCACTCCTCTCGACGAGGACGTAAAGAAAAAACTTCTAGGCGAGCGTTGAGCGGTTACCCTACTTTTTTACGACCGTTTTTTGATCCGAGCTGTCGTCAAGATCGGGTTGGACTAGAGGAGATGTTGACGCATCAGCAGATTGTTCCGAGAGGTAAGCGGCCAGTACTGATTCACTGTACCAGTCGCCATAAAAGTTAGCCTCAAAACGCAGTTGAGACTCAACAGGATCGATCCTCGCTTTTATTTTTTTTGCCACAAGTTACTCCCTTAATGTTATGAGAAGGACGATAGCACGGGTCTTGTATGTCACCGTGTAGGGCGGCGTGATCATCTCATTTTTGACGACCGTTTCTACACAGCATGGTTTTCTGATGAAAATTCAAGGTAAGCAACAGAAACTGATTGGTTCGAAATGGACTGCAGTGTCGCCTCATAATAAAGAAAAACACTTCGAGTTAATTGGGGCAAGGAAGGCAGATGCGGATCGTTTGACCACCCACACGTTGAGGAGTGTGATGTCTGGAATTACTTATCACGTTACGCCTTTAGAACTTCAGGATACAAAAAAATGGCGGCGTGGTTGGCAATAACGCGGGAAAGCGCTTCGGGAATACTCTTTCAGGAAATAAAAACTAGGCGTTTCTCGCGTTTCTATTCTCCCCGAGTAGGGACTCAGGCTGGGAGTAAATATTTAAGTATTTAAGGCAAATGACTCGAAGGCATGATGCGAGGTTTTTATCGTTCGCAACCAGGCAATGATCAGCAACTTCTTGAATGACGCCCGCCACGGTCAGGTCATGGTCACTCGCAATTTCTTCTAAAACGTTCCAGAACGCTCGTTCCAATCGAACCGTTGTGGATTGTCCGTGAATTCTGAGACTTCGCTTTTCGGGAATGAATTCGTTGATTTGTTCCGTTGTGCACGCATTAAACATATGTGCGAGTGCGCTGTCTGATGTAATAAAAATTGACATAGTTAGTAAAATTCAGCGATCAGTGAAAATGTAAGCAATAAATACCACCGCTATCTCATGATTTCTAGAGATATTTAGTCACGTTAATTTAATTATGTAAATAGATATTTTTTTATGGAGTTTTTTCGAAAGACCCTCGATCCGGTGATCGCGCTTAGCGCAATTGCGATACTGGATATTTTTCTTTTCCTGCTCGTCGGTGCCTGGACAGTTGGTGGAGGGGAAACCATGATGACGGGGTTAATTGCCCAGTTTTTTATTGGCGATTCGATTAATCAGATCCCGTTTTGGCAGGAGGTATTTAAGCCTGATGCAGGGTATTGGAAAATTTATATCTCTCTCGGAATGCTGTTCGGGGCGATAGTGGGAGCGGTTGCGAGTAAGGAGTTTTTCTGGCGTTTCCCTAAACGACTGTCTGAGTGGGTCATGATCACCATTGGCGGATTGTTGATGGGTATCGGTATTCGCCTTGCGTTTGTTTGTAACGTTAGCACTTTTTTTGGGCTTACCCCTGAGTTAAATCTTGGTGGCTATCTCTCAATGAGTGGAATCATTGCAGGCGCTTGGTTTGGCTCTCTCATCTATAAAAGAGTTTTGGAGGGGTAATGATGTCTCCGGTCGCCGAGTGTTTAATTGCGTTTGTTTTTGGATCAGTTGTGGGACTTCTTGTACAACGATCAAGGTTTTGCAATACCGCCGCCCTACGAGACGCCATGCTTTTTAAAACCTTTAGAAATACGAAGGCGCTACTGGTTGCGATGATGGTGTTAACAATTGGGTTCACGGGATTTATTTCTATCGGCGCGGGTAATCCCATGCGTTTTGATGTCGGCCTTAATCAGGTGCTCGGATTATTTCTTTTTGGAACGGGAATGGTGCTGGCAGGCGCTTGCACCGTGTCTACCTGGGTTAAAGCAGGTGAGGGTAACTTTGGGGCTGTCTGGGCGCTCTTGTTTACTTTTATTGGTATGTTTCTTTTTTCCCTGATTTGGTCTTTTTTATATTGGCCACCGGCGCCCTCAGCAATGACGGGTGAACTGTCTTTAGAGAGACTCCAGCTCGGATTTTCCAATGCGGAGACCCTGCAGGAGAAGACCGGCATTCCGGCTATCGTGTTTGGCCTCATTCAGGCTGCGGTTCTTTTTTACATCTATCAGGCGATAAAGAGAAAGGAGGCAAAGCAGCAGGGTAGTGCCGGGGTGGAATCAATTTAGAGTGCTGCGTTGATCGTAGATAAATTTAAAGGTGAGGAATGAATGGGACTTTTTAGTAAAAAGAAAACGGATAACGAGACGTCG